>Ga0209694_1000238_pt1 | contig 103182 bp, 100 predicted proteins | sample GluameincwithD2O_FD_187499 | JGI IMG/M metagenome (GOLD analysis project Ga0209694, IMG submission 187499) | Mouse cecum microbial communities from Vienna, Austria - Glucosamine amended microcosms incubated with D2O (SPAdes) (version 2) | ecosystem: Host-associated > Mammals > Digestive system... | reverse complement strand
GCCGTCTTTAGTGAGCGATAGCCGAACTTGTTTCGGCAGAGTGTAATTTAAAAAATACAGGGATGTATTTTTTAATATAAATTTATTAAGATACTTCGCCTTTCAGACTCAGTATCATTCTGTGCCTTTTTTCTTTTGATGAAACTAAAATATTTACTCTTATATCTTCATCTAAAAATTCTATCGCATTTCTAAGCATTATTCTAGGCATAAGGTGGCAGTTTTCATTTATAAATTCAAAGTATTTACTTTCATTATAATTAAAAATATTTCTGCATGCCCAGCCTGCTGCACGCATAACATATTCATCTTTTTCCTGCAAAAGTTCTTTAATATTAATGATAAGCATATCCATATCTTTATCTGTAAGGTGCATTTCTGCAAATACAGCTACACTGCACCGCCTTAAAAGATAATGAAAACTTGTGGAAAATTCATGCAGAAATGATTTATCATTAAACTTGCTAAAAGTATTAGTTGCTATCTGGTCTGCAACTGCCCAGTTAATGATAATATTATTTAATATATAATCTTTTATAATGTATACAATATTTTTTTCTTCAAATTTATAATAATATCTTTTTAAAAGCATACAGGCTATAATCTGCTTTTCAAATGCTTTTGACATAAAAAGCTGATTTATAAGGCTGTAAGTATATTCAGATTCAAGTTTATCAAATTCGGATAAGTGCTTTAAAAATAAGGATTTTAATCTTTTCATTGGGATTCCATATATAGTCTGTGCCTGATTTTTAAGATATATTTTAATATTCTCTATCTTTTTAGCATCAGCATTATTTAAAATAAATTCATCTATTTTTTTATAATACTGCTCAACTGATTTTTTCATAAAAATCCTTTTTTTGTTTACTTTTATGATATAATATCATAAAAAATATTATTATGATAGTTTTTATATAAGGCAGGTTAACATTATGGCAAAAATATTATCACTAGATATAGGTGCATCATCAATAAAAAGTGGGCTTGTAGATATTACAGGCATTATAAGTGAAGAAAAACGGACAATTATAAAAGAAGAATCATACTCTGGCTTTATAGATGCAGTAAAAAGCATTATGGTAGACTTATCTGAAAAGCCAGCAGGTATTGTGGCAGCACTTCCGGGTGGCTATGATATAGAAAATGATGAAATATTTGCACCTAATCTGAATATATTAAATGGAAAACACATAAAAAAAGATTTAGAAGATATATTTAATATAAAAGTAATGGCAGAAAATGATGCAAATTTAGCAGCTTATGGCGAATATGTTTTTGGTGATAAAAAATCAGTAAAAAATATGGTGTTTTGCACATTAGGCTCAGGCTTTGGTGGTGGTTTAATATTAAACGGAAAACTTTTACAGTCACATATTTCGTTGTTTGAAATAGGTCATATTTCTATTGATTTGCATGGCAGGCAGTGTGGATGCGGCAGATGTGGCTGTTTAGATGAATACTGCTCTACAGGCGGCTTAAAAGAGATATATAAAAATATTACAGGAAATGATATTACTCCCGTGCAGTTAGGTGAGCTGGCATCTACTGGTGATACTAATGCATTAAAAGCATTTGACCAGTATGGCAGACTGCTTGCAGGGGCATTTGCAAATATTGCTGCTCTTTTCTGTCCTGAAAAAATAAAGTTTGGCGGCGGACTTTCTGAGCTTGCAGTATATTATACATCAGCTATGGAAGAAGAATTTAATAAAATTATTTTTCCAGCATATAAAGGCAGGGTAAAAATAGAGAGTTCTGTGTTAAAAAATCAGGCAGGTATGGCAGGTGGTGCAGCCTTATTTTTTGGGCTTTAAATTAAATACTTTGCAGGGATACCTTTAAGACCTGCTATATTATCATTATTATAAAATGCTTCTTTTTGATAAAGAGCATAAGCTGGAGCAGTAGGACCTGCCATTCTTCTATCTTTCTGCTCCATAATTGTAAGTATATTTTCAGGATTTAGGTTATCTTTTACTATTTTTAAGGCTGTCCCTGTAATAATCCGCACCATATTATGTAGAAAACCATCTGCATTAATAAGTATGGATATATTCTCATTATCAGTTATCAGTTTTATATAATTAATTGTGCGGATAGTATTTGCTTTTTTTGTCTTTTTCACACAAAATGACTGAAAATCGCAGGTGCCTTTAAAAAAAGCAAGTGTATCTTCTAAATATTTTCTGTCAATATGGTTTCTTATCCATAAAGCACGGTTTATCATAAATGGGTTATGGACAGGCATATTTATTATCTTATATTCATAAGTTTTAGATTTTATAGACTTGCCTGCATGAAAATCTTTTGTAACATCTGTAATTTCAAGCACTGCAATATCTTTTGGCAGCAGGCTGTTTAAAGCCCGCATTAATGTATTATTATCAAAATATTTTGCTGCTGCAAAATTAAATACCTGCCCATAAGCATGGACACCTGTATCCGTTCTTCCACTTCCTGCTATAAGTATTTTGATGCCATAAAGTTGAGAGAGTATATTTTCTATAATATTCTGCACGCCTGTTGCATTTTTCTGTCGCTGCCAGCCGTTATAGTTATCACCGCAGTAGGAACAAAGGCATGCTTTATAATAAATATTCTGCTGCTGCATAAAAAGCACCTGTAAAAATAATAAAGCATGCAAGAAAGCATACATCTCTGGTATTCATTTTATCAAATTTTAAAACATTATCTATATTATTTCTATATAGTGCAGTAATGGAAAGCTGCTCTGCATAGTGAAAAACACGCACAAAAAGTGGAATAATAAATGAATCCATATTAAAAATAAACTTAATCTTATATTTAAATGATTTATTATCTATCCAAAGCCCTCTTAATTTTTGAGCAGTAATAATTTTAGATGCTTCTTCAAAAATCAGTGGAATAAACCTGACGGCTATAAGCATAGAAAGCCCCGTATTTTCCACATTTACTTTAAATATTTTAAAAGGTTTAATAAAAATATATAAAGTTTTAGCTATTTCTGATGGGGAAGTAGTAAGTGTCAGCATGCAGGAATAAGCAACTATCAGCACAAACTGATAAGTGGATAATAGGGCATTATACATTGCTTCTTTTGTGAAATATATAGAAAAGCTGCCATTTTCACCAAAAAAAAGCATTGTAACAAAAATAAATATATATAACATCTTAAATGATTTAATTGCAGAAAAAGCCTGTCTAAAAATCCTGCCTGATAAGAATATCAATATAAACCACATAAACGACATAAAAGCATAAGAATAAATATTCCTGCCAAAATAAAAAATAAGTGCTGCTGAAATAGATATAATAATCAGCTTGTTTAATGGATTAAGTAAATGGATAAGGGAAGGCTTTTCAAGCTCAATATATTTTCCAAAATAAATTTTATTCATAATGATAAAAAAACACATAAAGGCTTTGAGTATTAAACTTTTAAGCCTTTATTATACAAAAAGTATGTTGTGTTTATATAAGACTAAGCGTCTTTTTTTTCTTCAGAGCTGTTTGCAGTTTTAGAAATATCTTCATTTCTTTTTGATGCAATAGGAGTAATATCTGTTGCATCGTCAATATCATTAACAGATTTTTTAAAATTTCTAAGAGCTTCACCCATACCTTTGCCAATTTGTGGGAGTTTTTTAGCTCCGAAAAGTAATACTACTACTAATAGTATTATAATAACCTGCCATGGTCCTATGCTTCCCATTATTTTTCCTCCATATCATCAGACTTATTGTCTTGATTATATTTTTTATTTTTAACAATACTTCTAAGCCATAGTATTAACTTATTAATAGCAGAAACTATTATTTTAGTAAAATACTTTTTTTCAGTATTTAAAAAAGTGTATAATAAAACTAATGTTACAATTGATATTTCAAAGTAATTCAGGCTTATCAGAATATATTTATTATCCATCTAAATTTCCCTTTTTCTTTTTATTTGATAATAAAGCAATGTTATAAGAATTGCAATCCAAATATTGCCCGCTAGGCTGTAAAATGTCATAAAATTAGTTACAGGCACATCATATATCAATATTGCAGGTATCTGTCTGTCTTCTTTTAATGGTATTTTTCCATCAGGCATAATAAAAGCACTTATTCCGTCCTGTGTTGCTCTTGCAACACTTCTGCCATATTCTACTGCACGGATAGTATCCACTGCTAAATGCTGTATCCTGCCTTGATTTTTGCCAAACCATGTATCATTGGATATGATTACAAGCACATTAGCTCCCATTCGGACAGGCTCGCCTGTAAGAGATGAAAATGCACTTTCAAAACATATAACAGGTGCAGCATAAATTCCATTATCAGATGAAGCAAGCACTGCGGCTTTTTCTCCGGGGCTGAACATATCGCCCGGACCAAAGAAAAATTCTTTTACTGGTGCAAGAAGTTTTTCAAATGGAAAATATTCTCCAAAAGGTGTCAGGTGGCGTTTATCATAGTAAGAAAGTGATTTATTATCAATCAGCACCATAGTATTAAAAAGTCTGCTTTTATTATCTATATCTATTCTTCTATCTGCTCCAAAAATAACTGGTGTTTTTTCAGATACTTTATTAAGCACAGACATTATCATCTCAGTAGTAAGCACTTTTGCAGGGTATGAGCTTTCTGGCAGCACTATCAAATCTACGCCAGCATTATAAGCATGTAATACAAGGCTGTTGACTTCGCTGATTATTTGTATTCTGTAATTATTATCCCATTTAATTTCCTGCTGGTATGCTGGCTGCACAACAGCAATCTTTTTAGTTTCTGTATAAGGTATAGGGTTTATGGTCCTGTATATCCCGGGAAGATACATAATAATAACCGCTGCTGCAAGCATATAATAATTTTTTTTATTTTTATAATCTTTTATAATGTAGTATAAAAAGAAATTAATAAGCATAATAATAAAAGAAAGCCCATATTCCCCAAATACTGAAACACTCTGCACTATTAATGTATTTTTATACTGAGACTGAGCAAGATTAAGCCAAGGCACGCCGCCAAAAAAAACTTTGCCTTTAACCGCTTCAAGCATAACAAAAATAAGAGATAATATAATTGGATTTTTACTGATTTTAGCAGCTGTATAAGTAAATGGAACAAAAAATAAAAAGCCGCCAGATACTGCTATAAACATTAATAAACCAAATGAAGCAGGCAGTGGTGCACCGCCAAAATATCCAAAAGTTATCATCATCCATGAAAGACATATAGACCAGTATAAAAATCCAGCCAGCCAGCCGCAAATTACAGAGTGGCTTTTTTCTGCATCCAATGCAAATAAAAGTGGAATAAAAGCAAAAAATACGGTAAAAGAAAATCCAAAACCTGCTGTGGAAATTATTAAAAGCAAAGCAGATAAAAGAGTAAGCAAAACCTGCCCATACCATTTATTTATAAAATTATACATTAATTCTTTATTCATAAAATAACCTTAAAGATATAGTATTTTAAAAATATAATATTTTTAGGTTATATAATAAAACTGTAATTTTTAAAAGAGTTATTTTAATATGTAAAAAATGCGGCAGAATAAAACTGCCGCATATCATAATCTAATAAAATTGATAACTTAATTTGTTTGAAGCGGATATCTATTGCTGCATGCTGTGCCATCAGCTGCTGTTCCTGTTCCTGTAATATACAGGTATGTATATTTGCTTGTTCCATCAAGTCCATTTACAATAATTCTATCAGATGCAGGACCTGAACATAAAACAGGGTTAAATATAATTTCAGCTTTTGCAGATACCTTGTTATCTTTTAATTCCCACCGTGTAACTGTTGAATTAAAAGTGCCGCCTGTTGATGTGCTTGAATAACCACCTGATAAATAAGTGTCTGATACTGCAGTAATTGTTATGTTATTAGTTCCAGCTGTATCAAAATCAATATATTTTTGAGTGCCTAATTCTTTAATTTCACCAGTTTTTATGATATTTTCAGGTGATGAAGTAACAGTAATAACAGGGTTTTCACTGCTGCATTTAGGTAATATATTTGCATCATCTGTTACAACAGCATTAATTGGTATTCTCACATCTGCACCACCAAAAGTATCTGTAACTATAAAAAGCTCACCACTTATATTTCCTTTACACATTGGAGTAAAAGAAAGGGAAAACTGACCTGATGTTATCTGATTTTGATACATTGTTTCTAGCGTATTTTTTGCATCATCAATATTAAGACCTAATATATCACTCTCAACATTACAGCGGCTTGTTACAAAACCGTCAGTATTAACAGTAAAAGATGTAGTTTTTTTAGTTTCACCAGCTTTTACTGTGACAAAATCATAAGAAGCAGGGTAAACATTAATAACAGAAGCTGGTGTTAAAGGTGATAAAACTTTATCATTTGAATTATCTTCACCGCAGCCCAGCAAAATAAGGGGCAGTATTAAAAAAAACAGTTTTTTCATGATAAACTCCATTAATTTTATCAAGAAGCTTCTTTTTGTCGACAGGCTCATTTTATCATGGGGGGGGGAATGTCAAGTATTATTTTTAAATTTATAAAAATTAAAAATATTGTTTGATAAAACAGATTGAAAGCCATAAATATATTTTATTACATAATTTAAAAAATTTTTACTTGACAATGATAAAAAAAAGTATTATAAACCTTAACTCTAATGAGAATAATATGGTGGATGTAGCTCAGTTGGTAGAGTCCAGGATTGTGGCTCCTGTTGTCGCGGGTTCAAGCCCCGTCATCCACCCTTATTAAAATTACGCGGATGTGGCGGAATTGGTAGACGCGCTAGACTTAGGATCTAGTGTCTTCGGCGTGGGGGTTCGAGTCCCTTCATCCGCATACACAATTTAGTCATTTCTTGCATATAAGCGGGTGTAGCTCAGCTGGTAGAGCGTGACCTTGCCAAGGTTGAGGTCGCGGGTTCGAGTCCCGTCACCCGCTTTTGTTTCTAACATTCAATAATACATATATTACTTTATATTTATTTTAAGGAGTCCTTATGAAAGTTCAAGTTAATGATGCAGAGCGTTCCCAAAAAGAGCTTTTGGTAGAAATACCTTATGAAGTTTTTGAAACAGCAGCAGATAAAGAGCTGGACACACTGCTTCCAAAAGCAAAAATACACGGTTTCCGCCCAGGTAAAGCACCTAGAGAAATTGCTAGAAAACAGTTTTCCCATCAAATTAAATCACAGGCTATTGAAAAAGTTATAAATGAAGCAGTGCAGGATGCATTAACATCTAATAATATAATGCCAATATCTCAGGCTCATATATCTGATGTAGTGTTTGAAGAAAACAAGCCTATTACTTTTACTGCAAAAGTTGATGTTTTCCCAAAAGTTGAGCTTAACAAATATAAAGATTTTAACTTTAAAAAAGTTACTGTAGAAATCAGTGATGCTGATATTGAAGATGCTCTTATCTCTTTGCAGGAAAGAGATATGACTTATGAACCAGTAGAAAACAGAGATACAGTTCAAAAAGGCGATGTAACAGTTATTGATTTTGAAGGAAAAAAAGATGGTGTTGCTTTTGAAGGCGGCACTGCAAAAGATTTCTCTTTAAATATTGGCAGTGGTCAGTTTATTCCCGGTTTTGAAGACAGTGTTATAGGTATGAAAAAAGGTGAAACAAAAGATTTAAACCTTACTTTCCCTAAAGAATATAACAATGCAGAATTAGCAGGACAAGATGTTGTTTTTACTGTTACAGTTCATGAAATAAAAGAAAAAATTAAGCCAGAAATCAATGATGATTTTGCTCGTGATATAGACCCTAACAGCAAAGGTCTTGATGATTTAAAAAGCAAACTAAAAAAAGGCTTGCAGACAGAAGCAGATAAAGCTACACAGTTAGAAGCTTTTGGTCAGATTTTAGAGCAGATTGTGAAAGAAAACCCATTTGAAGTGCCATATTCATTTGTAAAAGAGCAGTCAGACCGCCTTGCTTTTAATGCAATGAACCAGTTTTATCAAATGGGCTTAAACCCTGAACAAGTTGGTATTTCTTTTGAAATGATGGCTCAAAGATACATTTCTCAGGCAGAAGAACAGGTAAAACAGGCTATTGTTATTAATGAAGTAGCTAAACTTGAAAATATTGCAGTGGAAGAAGAAGATATTAATAATTTTCTTTCTTTCCATTCAGAACTTCAAGGCAGAACAGTAGAAGAAATCAGAAAAGAGCTTGAAACACAAATGCAAATGGAATCTGTCCGCAATGATGTTTTAGGCGATAAAGTTTATAAATTTTTAGCTGGTGTTAATAAAGCTGAAGAAACTAAAATGACTAAAAAAGAATACGAAAAATCAAAAACTGCTGCAACAGAAAATTCTGAAAGCGATAAAAAAGAAGAAAAAACTAAGAAAAAAACATCTGCTAAAAAAGCAGAAACAGAAGCTGAAGAAAAACCTAAAAAAACTAGAACTTCTAAAAAGAAAGAAGAAACAGCAGATTAATATACAAGGGAGCTTTTAAGATGAGCTATTATGTACCTTATGTTATAGAGCAGACAGGCAGAGGCGGCGAGCGTTCTTATGATATTTATTCCCGCCTTTTAAAAGACAGAATAATTTTCCTTGGCACAGAAGTTGACGACCATGTGGCAAATATAATATGTGCTCAGCTTTTATTTTTAGAAGCTGATGACCCTGATAAAGATATATATTTATACATTAACTCTCCGGGTGGAGTTATTACATCAGGTATGGCAATATATGACACTATGAATTATATTAAACCTGATGTTGCTACAATGTGCTTAGGTCAGGCTGCCAGCATGGGTGCCTTTTTACTTGCAGCAGGTGCAAAAGGCAAACGCTCTGCAGTTCCTAATGCCCGCATAATGATACATCAGCCGTCAGGCGGTTTCAGAGGTCAGGCAACAGATATTCTTATCCAAACAAATGAGATTATCAAAACAAAAGAGCATTTAAATAGAATTTTATCTAATAATACTTCTCAGCCTTATGAAAAAGTTGCTGCTGATACTGAGCGTGATTATTTTATGAGCAGTGCAGAAGCAAAAGAATATGGCTTAATTGATAATGTATTTGAAAAACGCGCTTAATAATAACAGTGATATATAACATATAAAGCCACCTGCATATATAGGTGGCTTTTTTGCTAAAATACAGTATATTCTGTATATTAATGTGTATATAAATGTAATCTTTTATTGCAAAATTTACAGTATTTATTATATTAATATGCGCATAAGCAGTGCCGTATAAGAAAATAGATAATATATTATAAAAAAATACCGATATAGTTTTTTAGTTTTTATATATATTCCGGAGGAAATAATGTCTAAATTTGATGATGATATCCACTGTTCTTTTTGCAACAAAGGCAGAGATGAAGCAAAAAAACTAATAGCAGGGCAGCAGGATGGAACATATATTTGTGATAACTGTGTGCAGTTATGTCTGGAAGTTATTCAAGATGATATAAAATATAATAAGCAGTCACAGGAATACAGCGAGCTTCCAACACCTGAAGAAATACATAAAAAATTAAATGAGTATGTAATTGGACAGGAAGAAGCAAAACGCATATTAAGTGTTGCTGTTTATAACCATTATAAGCGTATACAGTATGCATCAAAAAGTAATGTGGAGCTTGAAAAAAGCAATATTTTGCTTATAGGCTCAACAGGAACAGGTAAAACACTGCTTGCAAGAACACTGGCAAGGCTTTTAAATGTGCCTTTTGCAATAGCAGATGCTACTACATTAACAGAAGCAGGGTATGTAGGGGAAGATGTGGAAAATGTTGTGCTTAAACTTTTGCAGAATGCTGACCATAATGTAGAAATGGCAGAACGGGGCATTATATTTATTGATGAAATAGATAAAATATCTAAAAAAGGCGACAGTCCGTCTATTACAAGAGATGTATCTGGTGAAGGTGTGCAGCAGGCACTTTTAAAAATTATAGAAGGCACAGTTGCAAATGTTCCACCACAGGGTGGCAGAAAACATCCACAGCAGGAATATATACAGGTTGATACGACAAATATTCTTTTTATATGCGGTGGAGCATTTGACGGAATGGAAGAAATTATTAAAAGGCGTGTCGGCAAAAAAACTCTTGGTTTTGGTGCAGTTGATGGTGAAAATACTCATAATGCTAAAAATATGAAGCGTATGGAGCTTTTAAAACAGCTTGAGCCAGATGATTTTGTTAAATATGGTCTTATTCCTGAGTTTGTAGGCAGGCTGCCTATTACTGCGGCACTTGATGAACTTGATGAAGATGCACTTGTCCGTATATTAGTTGAGCCGCACAACTCACTTATTAAACAGTATGAAGCTATGCTCGGCTTTGATGATGTAAAACTTACTTTTACAGAAAATGCACTGCATGCTGTTGCAAAACTTGCAATTAAACGCAAAACTGGAGCAAGGGGACTTCGCTCTATATTAGAAGATGCTATGCTTGATGTTATGTATAAAATACCATCAGAAGCAGGCAGTATAAGAGAATGTATCATTAATGAAGAAGTTATTACTGATAAAGCAGAGCCTATATTAGTTAGAATTGATGATAACAGTAAAGATAATATAAATATTGCAGAACAAAAAAAACTTGATGAAGATTTTTTTGAAATCCCAAAACCTGCTGAAAATGGGCAGGAAACTGCATAAAAATAATTAAGGTTATAAATTTATGAGTCAAAAAGAACGGTTTACAGTTATCCCTTTACGAGATGTTGTAGTATTTCCTCATATGATTACGCCTATTTTTGTAGGCAGACCTCGTTCAGTAAAAGCACTGCATATTGCAAATACAACTGATAAAAGGCTTTTTCTCTCCCTGCAAAAAGATGCAGCAACAGATAACCCTGCACAGGCTGATTTAAATGAAACAGGTGTTGTTGCAAGAGTTCTGCAAAATCTTCCGCTGCCAGATGGCAATGTTAAAGTATTAATAGAAGGCATAAAAAGAGCAAAAATGACAAATCTTAATCTTGATGATGACTGTTTTTTTGCTGATGTAGAGCTGATAGAAGATGAACAGGCAGATAGTAAAGATATGGATACTGCTAGATTTATGCTTGTTAAAAACTTTGAAACTTATGCAGGTCAGACTAAACGAGTTAATCAGGAATTATTTAATAATATAATACAGTCAGAAAATTTAACACGGCTTACTTTTATGATAGCATCTAATTTAAAAGTAAAAGCACAAGATTTTCAAAGTGTATTAGATATTAATAACCCTGTTGAGCGTGCAGAAAAGGTTATGGAGCTTATCCAGACAGAATTAGAGCTTTTAAAAATAGATGACCGCATAAAAAACAGAGTTAAAGCACGCATGAGTCAGTCTCAAAAGGAATATTACTTAAATGAGCAGATGAAAGCTATCCAAAAAGAGATGGGTAAAGAAGATGACTATAAGGCAGATATTGATGAAATAGAGCAGAAGATAAAAGAAATAGATATGCCTGAAATGGTAAAAGACAGGGCAGAAAAAGAGCTGAAAAAACTTCGTTTTATGCCGCCAATGAGTGCTGAAACTACAGTTGTGCGTAACTATCTTGACTGGATTATCAGCCTGCCATGGAATATTAAAACTGAAGATATAATAGATATAAAGCATGCTGAAGAAGTGCTTAATAAAGACCATTACGGTTTGGAAAAACCAAAAGAAAGAATATTAGAGTTTTTATCAGTAAGAAAATATTCTGATAATATGAAAGGCTCTATTATTTGTTTTGTTGGTCCTCCGGGAGTTGGTAAAACATCGCTTGCCCGTTCTATTGCAGATGCAATGGGTAGAAAATTTGTCCGTATGAGTATGGGCGGTGTGAGAGATGAAGCAGAAATCAGAGGTCATAGAAGAACATATATTGGTGCTCTTCCGGGTAAAATTGTGCAGTCTATGAAAAAAGCAGGTAGTATGAACCCTGTATTTTTACTTGATGAAATAGATAAAATAGGCTCAGATTACAGGGGAGACCCAGCCTCAGCACTGCTTGAAGCATTAGACCCTGAGCAGAATAATACATTTACTGACCATTATCTTGAAACAGAGCTGGATTTATCAAAAGTGTTTTTCATTACAACAGCAAACTCACTGGAAACAATACCAGCACCACTTTTAGACAGAATGGAAGTTATCCGCCTTTCAGGATATACTGAGCAGGAAAAACTGCATATTGCCCGCGGCTTTTTAATACCTAAGGAATTAAAAGAGCATAATGTAGAAGAAGGTAAAATCACAGTAACAGATAATGCTGTAATGGAGCTTATAACATACTACACAAAAGAAGCAGGTGTTCGTTCACTTGAAAGAAATATTGCATCACTAATTAGAAAAAGTGTTAAAAAACTTGTAACTGATGAAAGCATAGAGCATATAGAAGTTGATGATAAAATAACAAGGCAGTATTTGGGACCAAGGAAATTTAGAATCGGCGGAGTATATGAAGATGAAGAGATGGGTGTTGCAACAGGGCTTGCATGGACACAGTATGGCGGTGATTTACTGCAAATAGAAGTGGCACTTTTTGAAGGCAGCGGCAAACTTATTGTAACAGGTCATCTTGGTGATGTAATGAAAGAATCTGCAAATATTGCATATTCTGTGGTGAAAAGCACAGCAAGTGATGCAGGAGTGCCGGCATATAAATTTAAAGATTTTGATATACATTTGCATGTGCCAGAAGGTGCCGTGCCAAAAGACGGCCCATCAGCAGGTATAACAATGGCTACAGCTATATTATCAGCAGTATCAGAAAAAAAAGCAAACTGCAAAATAGCTATGACTGGAGAAATCACATTGAGAGGTAAAGTCTTGCAAATAGGCGGCTTAAAAGAAAAAGTGCTTGCAGCACACCGTGCAGGCATAAGAACAGTAATCTGCCCTATTGAAAACGAAAAAGACTTGACGGATATTCCAGAAGATGTTAGAAATGATATGGAATTTAAGCTTGTTTCTACTTTTGATGAAGTAAGAGCACTTGTTCTAAAATAAACTATGAAAGAAGGTGGACCGAGTGGCAGTTAATGCAATCGTCCGAGTTGATGGCGACAATGTTGACCAGGCATTAAAACTTTTAAAAAAGAAAATTGAACGCGAAGGTTTAATCCGTGAGATTAAAAAGCATGCTTACTATGAAAAACCAACAGAAGTAAGACGCAAAAAACTTTTAAAAGCTCGTCGCAAACAACAGAAGTTACAAAGAAAACTTCAAAAAAGCTACAAAAACGCGTAGCACAAAAAAGGCCCTTTATGAGAAGGGTCTTTTTTTGTATCAAAAGTAAATTATTAATCACTGACATATTATAATATAAATAATTATATAATAAATCTATGATATACTATTCATAATAAATAGTTGCGCAGATAATTTAAATAATATAGAATACAAACTAATATTTTAAAATAAAGAGGAAAAACATGCTAAAAAAGATATTGGAAAATAATGAGCATATAAAAAGCAATACAAGAACTTTAAATATTCTAAAAGAGTATTTTCCAGACTGTTTTACAAAAGATGAAGAGTTTGATATAGAAAGATTTAAAAATAAAATAGCAAGTGATGTTAATAAAGTTGACTATGGATACGAACTTAATTTTTTAGGTAAAAACTATGCAAACCTTATTGCATCGCAAGAAACAACAACAGTAATAGAGCCAGATATAAAACATAATCAGAAAAAAGAAAATAAAAACAGTAATAATATTTATATAAGCGGTGATAATTTAGATGCAATAAAACATTTATTAAATTCATACAGTAAAAAAATTAAATGTATTTACATTGACCCGCCATATAACACAAATAATGATGATTTTGTATATAATGATTCATTTAATTTTTCAAAAGAAGAATTAATGAATAAACTTGATATAAGTGAAGAAAAAGCAGAGAAATTAATGTCTTTTTTATCAAGAAAATCATCATCTCACTCTGCATGGCTAACTTTTATGTATCCAAGACTTCTACTTTCAAGAGATTTACTAACAGATGATGGTGTAATTTTTATCAGTATAGATGATAACGAACAGGCTAATTTGAAATTACTGTGTGATAGCATATTTGGTGAAGAGAATATGTTATATCAATTAACAGTGGTTAATAGTCTAAATGGTAATGATAACTCTTCAGGTATGATGGAAACTCATGAATATTGTATTTTTTATGCAAAAAATAAAGCATTAATAAAAATGGGAGAATTATCAGAAGATGATGACAACATGAATAAATGGAATGTTGATGATATTGGATATTGGAAAGAAGGAAGGGGATTAAAAGCCACAGGAGAAGAAAGTGCAAAAGAGAATAGAGAAACTATGTTTTTTCCTATATACATAAATGAAAAAAATCTAACAATTTCTATAGATAAAAAAGAAGGTTATACGTATGAATTATATCCTATGACAGATAATAAAGAAATGAGATGGACATGGAGTAAAGAAAACTTTAGAGAAAATTATTACGATGTAATTGTGAAAAAAAATCAGAATGGATATACATTATATAAAAAACAGCGACCATCATTGAAAGAAATTTTATCAGTTAAAGGAAAAACAATATTTTATAAACCACATTATTCAACAGGAACAAGTACACAAGAAATAAAACAAATATTTAATGGAATAAAGTTATTTAATTACACAAAATCAAAATATTTAATTAAGGATTTATTATTATTAGCGAATATAGATAAAAATGATATAGTTTTAGATTTTTTTGGTGGAACTGCTACAACAGCCCATGCAGTTATGTATTTAAATAATATAGATAATGGTTGTTTACAATATATCATAGTTCAGTTGCCAGAAAACATAGATGATAAGAAAAAATTAAAAAGTCAAACCAAGCAAAAACAATTAGATGATATTATAAATTTTTTAGATAGCGAGAGTGTGAAAAGACCACATACTCTTGACCAAATAGGAATAGAAAGAATAATAAGGGTTGCTCGCAATATCACTAATGAGTATATAGATAAGGGTTTTAAGCATTTTACATTAAAAACAATTAATGATGATATGTTAGATAAAATAAAAGAATTTAACATCAATAATAATAATATAAATGTTGAAAATAATATAGAAGAAGAGTTTGGTATAGAAACAATATTAACAACATGGATAAATCAAGATGGATATGGATTAACAGCTAATTATTCTAAAATTAATTTTGGAGAATATGAAGCATATTATGTGCACAATGAAAGTTTGGGTGGTAATCTATATTTAATCAATAAAGATATAGATGAAACTTTTATTGAAAAATTAATAGATAAAATAAAAAATAATGAAAAATTTAATATAAAATTAATTGTGATATTCGGGTATAATTTTACTTATTCAGAAATGCAGATGATTGAAAAAAATATATCACAGTTAAAAAATAGTGGCTTAAATTTAAATATTGCAATAGATAAGAGATATTAAGGGTAAAATATGAATATATTATTAAATAAAAATTTAGAACACCAAATTCAAGCAGTAAATGCAGTAGTAAGTGTTTTTGAGAATGTAGATATTTATGACAATGATAATATATATTCAAATCCAATAATTGAAATGAATAATAAAATACAGGTAAATATACAGAAAATACAAAAAGAAAATGAAATAACTGAAAAGCAATTAGATAAAAAACATGATATATTAATACTAGATGTTAAAATGGAGACAGGAACAGGCAAAACTTATGTATATACAAAAACTATATATGAATTACATAAACGATATAAACTAAATAAATTTATTATCCTTGTTCCATCCCTTGCAATCAAATCTGGCACAAAACAATTTATTGAAGATGAATATGCAAAAGAGTTTTTTAAAACAACATGCAGTTATGGAACAACAATTGACCTTGAAGTATTAAATGCAGTAAAAAAGAATAAAAAGAAAAAAAACAATATGTTTCCTAAAGAAATAAGAAATTTTGTAAGTGTAACTAAATATAATAAGTCAATTAGTGTTTTATTGGTTAATTCTCATCTTTTTTTAAGTGCTTTAATGACAAGAAATGATTATGAAAATAATATTTCTGGATATACTTGCCCACTTGATGCTTTAAAAGATATAAAGACTGTTCTAATTATTGATGAACCACATAGATTTTCTAAAGAAAATAAAACATTTACTAGAGTAATTGAATCCATAAAGCCACAATTAATTATTAGATATGGTGCTACTTTCCCAGATATTAAACAAAATAATAATATAGTAAAAGACTATGAAAATTTATTATATAATTTAAATGCTGCAAAAGCATTTAATAATAATCTTGTAAAAGGAATATCAAAAGAGCATGCACAAATAGATGGCATATCAAATGGAAAAATTAAGATAAATAAGATTGAAAATAATCAAGTTATAATAACCCATATAAACAATAATTTAAACAAACAATGTATTTTATCTTCTAAAGATAGTTTATCAATAGTTGATAATTCTATAAAAAATATTTATATAGAAGGTGTTACAAAAAAAACGGTTGTTTTTTCAAATGGTATAGAGAAAAAAGTAGGTGAAGAAGTTGCTGTTGATATATATATGTCTGATTACCAATCAGCAATGATACAGTTGGCATTAGAAAGACACTTTGAAACAGAATATAAAAATTTTTGTAACTATGAAAATAAAATAAAAACATTAGCATTGTTTTTTATTGATGATATATCATCATATAGAAATACAGATAAAAGTCAGGCATATTTATTAAATAAATTTGAAGAATTGCTTAAAAAAATGCTAAATAATCAAATTGAGCGGTATGGGAAAGAGAATGAAGAATATAAGAAATATTTAGAAGCAAGTTTAAGTAATATTAGTAAGTGCCATGCGGGATATTTTTCTAAAGATAACAGTAGCAGCGAAGAAGAAATTGCAAGTGAAATAGAATTAATATTGAAAGGTAAAAAAGAGTTACTAAAAATAAAAAATGAAAATGGAGAATATAATCTAACAAGATTTTTGTTTTCAAAATGGACACTAAAAGAGGGCTGGGATAACCCTAATGTATTTACAATAGCAAAACTTCGTTCCAGTGGCAGTGAAATAAGTAAATTGCAAGAAGTAGGAAGAGGGTTACGATTACCTGTTGATGAAAAAGGAAATAGAATAGATAACCAAGAGTTTAGATTAAATTATATCATAGATTTTACAGAAAAAGATTTTGCTGAAAAATTGATTAATGAAATCAATGCAGATATACCAGATATTAATATCATTTCAGATGATACACTTGAGAAAATAGCAAAAGAAGAAAATAAAAGTGCAGATGATTTATTTGAAGAATTACTATCAAGCAAGTATATTAATCGTCATGGAGAAATAAAAAATAATAAAAGAGATGAATTATTTGCAAAATATCCAATATTAAATAAAGGACTTAATAAAGGTAAAGTAAGAGATAGAAATAAAGGTGAAAGAATATCAGGAAAAATAAGAGCAGATGAATTTGAACAAATAAAAGATTTATGGAGTATAATAAATCAAAAATGCATTATTTTATATGATAAAGCGGTAGATAATATAATAGATGATGCTGTTTTTAATATATTAAAAGATACTGTTTTTCATGAGCCATATATAGAGGCTATACAGGAAGATATAGATGTAAAAAATAATAATATAAAAAGATTAACTAAAAAAATATCTATCATAAATCAAAAACTTGATTACAATATGTTTTTAAAAAAAATATGTAGTTTATCTAATATTCCTATTCAAGTAATACATAAAGCATTGTGTAAATATGATAAAGAAATTAATAAAATAGATAATAAGTTCTTTAATGAAGTAACAATATCCAATATTGTTTCAAAATTTCATGATTGGGAATGTAAAAAGTTAGAAGGTTATTTTAAATATAAAAAATATGGTAAAATTTCAGAAAATACTGCATTAACAAATAAAAATGGAGAAATAAAAGAAGAAATTCTACAAAGTATGTTGGGAAAATACATATTAACACAAGATGCACCAGAGAAATATTTATATGACACTGTAATTTATGATTCAGAACTGGAAAAAGAGAATATATTAACTGGAGATGATAAGATAGTTGTATATGGGAAAATACCAAAAAACAGTATATCTATACCTATATTTATTGGTGGCTCGTATAGTCCAGATTTTTTATATATAGTAAAACATTCTAGTGGTAAATATACAATAAATCTTATTATTGAAACAAAAGATGTGAAATATGAGTCAGAATTAAGAGATATAGAAAAAATGAAAATAAGGAGTGCTGATAAATTTTTTAAAGAATTAGCCCAAAATAATATAAAAATACACTTTACAAAACAAATGAAAGAAGAAAAAATTTATAATATTATAGAAGAAATGACACAAAGAAATTAATTAAAAAGTTTAAAAATAATCAAAATAAAATGTTAAACTTTTATACTATTTTATACATATCATAACACATAAATAGGTTTACAATAATGGATTATTTATCATCATTAAATGAGGAGCAGCAAAGGGCAGTTACATTCAGTGGCAAGCATGCACTTGTGATAGCAGGTGCTGGCACTGGTAAAACAAGGACTATTATTCACAGGGCAGTTCATCTGCTTTCGCAGGGTGTAAGACCTGATAAAATACTTATCCTTTCATTTACAAGAAAATCTGCCAATGAAATTGTAGAAAGAATAAAGCAGCTTCAAGATACAGGCTCTGTGCTAAATTTATCTGGGCAGACATTTCATTCATGGTGTTCTCATATTATAAAAAATAATCCGCAGGTATTTGAGCAGCATGATTATACTTTGCTTGACAGTGAAGATGTTGACAGCCTTTTTAAACTGCTTTTTACACAAAAATACAAAAATAATAAAACAATAGACCAGAAACTTTATTCTAAAATACAGTTAGTTTATTCATATATGATAAATACTAGAAAACCACTTATAGAAGCAGTGAAAATACAGGAATGCAGAAATATGAGTGAAGATGAAGCATCAGAATATATTAAGCATAATGAGCCTGTCTTTAAAGAAATAATGCGTGATTACATTGCATATAAAAAGAAAAATAAATTATTTGATTATGATGACTTATTATATATTACTGCAAATGGATTACAGCAGAATAAAGAAGCAGGAAAGTTTATATCATTAAAATATGAGCATATATTAGTAGATGAATTTCAAGATACTAACCCGTTACAGTATCAGCTTTTAGAAGCATTTTATGATAACTGCCATTTATTTTGTGTAGGAGATGATGCTCAGTCAATATATGCTTTTCGTGGTGCAGATTTTAAAGCAATGCATAATTTTACTGATATTGTTCCAGACTCTGCAAAACTATATCTTAACACTAACTACCGCTCTACACAGGAAATACTAGATATTTCAAACTGGCTTTTACAGCAGTCGCCAATTAAATATGGTAAACACTTAAAAGCATACAGGGGCAGCGGCATAAAACCAGTCATAGAGTATGTGTATGATGAATATTCAGAAGCAAATTCTGTTACTGATAAAATACTGCTTTATTTTATGGATAAAAAAATAGACTATTCAGGTCATATAGTATTAAGCAGAACACTTTTCGGGCTCAGGCAGGTAGAAGGTGCATGTGTTATGAAAAAGATACCATATAAAATATATGGTGGCAGCAGCTTAATGAAATCCCGCCATATAAGAGATGTGGTAGCTGCTATGAGAATTATTGCAAACTATAAAGACTCACTTGCATGGCACAGATATTTACAACTTTGGAATAAAATAGGCCCTGCAACTGCTGCAAGCCTTTCAGAGCTTATGATTAATGGGGAAAGTTTAGAAGAGTCATTAGAGATTTTAAAAACAAAAAAACTAGACAAAAGAATATGGGAAGTTTTAGAAGCTGCTTTTCCATATACAAGCTCACCAAGTGAGATGATAAATATTATAATTACTCTTATGGATTTAAGATTTGCAGAAATTTATAAGGAAGAATGGCTTAACTGGCGAAAGCAGGATTTTGCAGTTTTAGAAGAGATTGCATCAAGCACAACTTCTGTAACTGAATTTATCACAGAATATATTTTAGACCCAGCATTAGAATCATCATTTTTAGATGCAGATAAGCCAAAGGAATGCGTAAAACTTTCTACAATACATTCAGCAAAAGGGTTAGAAGCTGATGTGTGTCATTTATTAAATGTTACTCCGTATTCATATCCATCAAAAAGGGCAGTAAAAGACGGGGAAAACAGCATAGAAGAGGAAAGGCGGTGCCTTTATGTTGCTTTAACAAGAGCAAAAAATGAACTTATACTATACGGCAGATATTTTACTAATATCGGCTCAGGTATGGCAGATTTTGCAGGGCAGTCACATTACTTTTTTAATGAACTGCCAGAAGAATTATATGAGCTTAACGGTAGCATATCACAAAAAGACATGGAAAACGCAGTATATAAGGGCAGCAAAATATCAGTAGATATTGATTTATTTTAACAACTAGGCTATGATATAAAAACATATTCAGGTGATATATGCATGAAACAGGTATTGCACAAAGTATATTAGACATTGCATTAAAAACAGCAGAAGAAAATGGTGCAAAAAAGATAAATAATGTGGGTGTCCGCATAGGAAAAATGAGTGCTGTAGATGAAGCATCTCTTAGGTTTGCTTTTGATGCTTTAAAGGCAGGCACAATAGCAGAAAATTCAGAGTTTGAATATATGGAAGTGGCTTTAACCGGCAGATGCGAAGAATGCGGCAATGAATCAGAGCTTGATGGATATTTTGTGCTTTGTCCAAAATGCAGCTCTGGCAGAGTAAAAATATTAACAGGCAGTGAATTAGAAGTAGCTTATATTGATGTTGATTAATAAGGGGCAAAAATATGGAAAAAATAGAAATAAATAAGAAAGTCCTTTCAAAAAATGATATGGACGCTGCAGAGCTTCGCAGCAGATTTAAAAAGAACGGCACATTTACTGTAAATATAATGTCATCTCCTGGCAGCGGCAAAACAAGCCTTTTAGAAAAAATATTAGGTGTGTTATCTGCTAAATATAATGTGGCAGTGATAGAAGGTGATTTACAGACAGAAAATGATAAAGAGCGTGTAGAAAAAGTAGGTGTAAAAGCTGTGCAGATACAAACAGGCGGAGCATGCCATTTGGAAGCTGCAGAGATAGAAAGAAAACTGCCGCTTATTGATGGGGATAATTTAGATTTACTTATCATTGAAAATGTTGGCAATTTAGTTTGTCCATCAGAATATGACTTAGGGCAGGACGCAAATATTATACTGCTTTCTGTTACAGAGGGGGATGATAAACCGCTTAAATATCCTTCAATGTTTTTTGCTGGTGATATTTTTATTATTAATAAAGTAGATTTAGCCCCTTATGTAGATTTTAATATAGAAAAAGCTGTATCAAATGCTAAAAAAATAAAAAGCACACTAGAAGATTTTATTATATCATGCAAAACAGGTGTCGGGCTTGAAAAAGTAATAGACTGGTTTGAGCGTGGTATTCTGGCAAAAAAACAATGCTCATAGCAGGTATAGATGAAGTTGGAAGAGGCTGCCTTGCAGGGCCTGTTGTAACATGTGCAGCAGTCTTTGAAAGTGGATTTTATGACATCCGTATAAAAGATTCTAAAAAACTTTCTAAAAAAAAGCGGGAAGAGCTTTATCCTTTTATATTAGAACATGCTGTCTCTTACGGGATAGGGATAGTATGCCCAATCATAATAGATAAGATAAATATACTAAATGCAGTAAAACAGGCAATGCATTTAAGTTTATCCCGCCTTACCTGTGATTATGATAAATTGATTATTGATGCAGTAGCACTTAACCATATTGATAAAGAATATATCCATCCAAACAAGGCAGATGATACATATATACAGGTATCAGCAGCGTCAATTATAGCAAAAGTATATAGAGATAACTTAATGGCAGAGCTTGCAAAAGTGTATAAAGGTTACTTGTGGGAAAAAAATGCAGGCTATGGCACAAAAGAGCATATTAAAGCTTTAAAAGAGCTGGGTATAACACCAGTGCACAGGAAATCATTTATAAAAAATTTATATCAAGGTTAGTAATGGATAAAATATTGTCAGGAAAAGATGGAGAAGAAAAAGCCTGTAATTACCTAAAATCTAAAAAATATAAAATATTAGAAAAAAATTACAGGTGCTTATACGGCGAAATAGATATTATTGCAAAATATAATAATACACTTGTTATTATAGAAGTAAAATACAGGAAATCTGCAAAATTTGGCAAAGGGTATGAAGCCGTAAATTATACAAAACAGCAGAAAATAATAAAAACTCTCCAATACTATATAAATGAAAAAAATGTAAAAATGCCAGTCAGGTTTGATGTAATATCAATAGATGATAATGAGATAACCCATATTGAAAATGCTTTTGGTGTATAGTAATGAAAATGTTTGCAAAAACAGCAGCTTTATTGACTATTTTAATATTAATACTGGTAACTGCAGGGTATATTATGGAGCAGAAAAAAGAATATAAAATTGATGAAAACTTAAAAGGAAAGGTTAATTTAATAGTAGTTGAAAAAAGTAAAAGGCAGTTGGCTTTATATCATAATAATGAGCTTTTAAAAACATATAAAATATCACTTGGCAAAAATCCAGCGGGACATAAGCAGTTTGAAGGGGACAGCAAAACTCCAGAAGGGATATATCATATTGATAGTAAAAACCCAAAAAGTAAATATTTTTTAAACCTTGGTATAAGCTATCCTAATGAAAAAGATAAAGAAAATGCAGCCCGTCATAATAAAAGTGCAGGTGGTGATATAAAAATACACGGACTTCCAAATGGGTTTAGTATGGCAGAGCCTTTATTTGATATATATGGGGACTGGACAGAAGGCTGTATTGCAGTATCAAATAACGATATGGCAGAACTGTATGAAATAATAGATATTGACACAAAAATAGAAATAAAGCCGTAAAAGGAAAATATTATGGATAAACTGCTTAATAAAATTGATATTTTAAAAAAAGAGCTTGCAGAATTAAAAGAGCAGAAAAAAAGTATTAAAAATATAGATGAAGATTTTCAAATTAAGTATATATATAATTCTAATGCAATAGAAGGCAATACTCTCACACTTAAAGAAACAAAAGTTGTGCTTGAAGGTATTACTATTGGCGGTAAAACTTTAAGGGAGCATTTTGAAGTGATTAACCATGCAGAAGCTGTTTTATATATAGAAAATATGGTAAAAAATAAGGAAGCATTAAGCGAATATACAATCAAATCCATTAATAATTTAATCCTTAAAAATATAGATAATGATAATGCAGGAAGATATAGAACCCAAAATGTAATCATAAGCGGTGCAGAATATATTCCACCAAACCATATATTAGTGAAAGAAAAAATGGAAGAGTTTATTAGCTGGTATCAAAAATGTGAAAATATGCATCCTGTATTAAATACTGCGAAAGTCCATGTTGATTTTGTGGGAATACATCCTTTTATAGATGGCAATGGACGAGTATCAAGGCTTATAATGAATTTAGAGCTTTTAAAAAGCGGATATCAGGCAGTAAATATTAGAAACGATAAAAAACTGGGATATTATGAAGCATTAGATACTGCTCACTGTAAAAGTGATTACAGCTTATTTTATAAACTAACAGCAGAATATGAGCTTGCAAGACTTAAGGAAATAGTTAAAGTATATAAAACTGCATAATATATGTGCTATTTTAAACTTTCTAAACATCTGTTTACTGCTATTCTAATATCATCTGCTTCTGTAGAGCCTATACCTTCAGCAGAACATTGAAAAATAAGTTGATGAGTTTTTGCATCAAGTAATTGTATTGTTGCTTCAAGAGTATATGCAATCCCACCTGCTATATCTCGCTTTCCACTTTGACCGTAATTTATTATAATAGTATTTTCTGGGCTGCGAATTTCATTTACAACAATAAAATTTTTTTTCATAAAAAAACCAATAATAATATCGCTTGGGTTTGTCTGCTGTGTATATGATGAACCATAAGTATATCTGCTGTAACTGGTATTAACATATCCACTGGTGGAAGTTATTGTATTTGTCGGAAGAACATATGCATATTTATATTTTGTATAATCAGCATTTTTAATAATTTCCACTGGCTTTAATGCACAACCAGCAGATAAAAAATTAATTATTAAAATCAATGGTAACAAGTAAGCAGGAATTTTATACATTTTTATACCCCATATTATATTAACTTTTCTGGCACTATTTTTAATACAAAAGCCATAATCCGCATTAAAAGTGATGTATCTGGGATATGGCTTTTTGTGATTTCTTTGCCATTTCTGTATGTTTTCCAGTATGTTTTGCCATCTTTTGTATAAAGATGCCATGAAATATATTCTGACATATCTTTTTCCATAGCTTCTTTTAACAGTTTTGCAAAATCTTCATTAAAAAATGCTGTGATTACTTCTGTATTATAAATAGCAGACCTGCCGTCTAAATTAAAACTGCCTATCCAGCTTATTTTATCATCTACAACTATTGTTTTGCTGTGCAGTGATGCTCCAGAATTTCTTCTATTATATATTTTATACCCTTCATTACGAAATTCATATACATTTATGCCATTTGCGACTAAATCATCTCTGTATCTGTCCCAGCCTGAATATACAACTTTTGCATCAGTTGATGAAAGAGAATTTGTCAGTATATTTATATTAACTCCCCTTTTTTCAGCATTTATTAAATCATTTGTTCCTTTTTTACCTGGAACAAGATATGCAGAAGAGATATATATAGATTTTTTTGCTTCCAATAGTAACCCGTCAACAGCATCAATAATAGGGCTTGTAAAATTGCCGCCTTCTGCTTTTGCAGGGCTGTCTGCTATTAATTTAGAGCTGCCCCAGTAAACAGGGAATTTTTTCTCATTAAAGCTTTTGATAAATAATTCTAATGCTTTATCAAGTATTTCTTGTTCCTGTTGATAGTAGATAGATTTTTCAGTAATTTCTTTATCTAGAATATGCAGCTCATCGGGGTTATTATGGTTAGGGAAAACATCTACTGGTATAGATTTGTGGTAGGTCCAGTATTCATTAAAAGAAGCAAGAGCATCTTGAGCAAGTTTTCCAATAAAAAGCACATCTGTATCTGAAAAATTTAATCTTGAGCTGTCATCAAAATAGTTGCTGGCTATATTTCTACCGCCTATTATTACAGCAGAGCTGTCAACAATGAAAAGTTTATTATGCATCCTGTAATTAAGCCTGCTGATGTTAAAAAGAAACTGCGGATATTTTAATATTTTTGAGCGGTATTTATATGGGTTAAAAACTTTTACCTGTATATTTGGATGATAATTTAATGTCATAATATCGCTTGTATCTGATGAAAGTCCATTATCATCTACTAAAATGCGGACTTTTACGCCCCTGTCTGCTGCTAATTTCATTTCATGCATTAATATTCTTGAAGTAACATCATTCTCGTATATATATGTTTGCAGTTCTATAGAATGGCATGCCATTCTAACTAATGCTATCCTGTGTAAAAATGAAACTTTGCCGCTTTTAATAAGCATTGCACCACTTTTTGATGGATTATTTTGCAGTTCATCTGCATAAACTAGGCTTACAGGTGTTTTTAATATATCATAAGGTTGAATAAGTATTTTTGAAGATATGTGTGTCTTATAATCTTTTGGCAGATTTTTTGTAGAGTATATAACAGTTGCACTGCTGGCAACAATAATAATACCAAAAAGAATAAAAAAAGCTATAAGCATATATTTTCTCCCTGGGTGCTGGCTTAACCTTTTTCTAATAAATAATACTGCAAAAACAACACCTGCAATTATAAGTAAATCTATAATAAATGTAATAATTTCTACCATAAACATTACCTGCTGATATAATATATAAAGCTAACATATAATATTTATACACACAATAAAATAATTATAAAGTATTTTAGATTTAGACAAATCACTAGAAAATATCTATTTAAAAGCAGTGTGAATTTACCCAAAAAAATTATACTACAGTCATTTTGAGCCTGATTTTTTAAAGGCGAAAAATCTAAATTAAATATATTAGTTTGTAATATATTCAACTTATATTTTCTTTTAGATACTTCGCCTTTCAGGCTCAGGACGAGCCGCCTTTAGTAAGCGATAGGCGAACTTGTTTCGGCAGAGCGTGATTTAAAAAATTCATGGGGGAGCGTATTGTGCGATGCAAGGACTTTCCAAGCGAGCAGCGGTGGAATCAAAAGTCCGCAGCTGAACAATATTTTTTAATAAAATATAAATAAGAATAAAAACTAACCAGACAGACTGATAAATATAAATATATGGGCGAGGTCAATGCACACAGAAATACTTGCTGTCTGGTTAGTTAAGAGTATGTTGTGGTATAAAAAGGATATTAAATAGAATTGTATCTCACAGGCTTCCCTCCGAAGAATAAATTGAGTAAGCATATCCTGACTTGCTTTCAACCTCTACCCGCCTTCCCGAATATCAGTGGCATAATGGGCTTTGTCCAGCATACAGTTGCGGGGGCAGTGCAGGTATCTCACCTGCTTCCGCTTATCTCTAATTATTTTTTAGCAGAAAAATATTTTTTGTTCAAGCAGAATTTTTTTTACAGCTATTAAACTATTGATATATTAATATAAAAAAATTTAAATTGTATTTACTATTATAAAATACAGGCATATAAAATAAAAATATTGCTTTTTAACTACAGTGTGATAGATTAAAAAGATTACTAAAAAGGTTAAGTTATGCGAAATTTGTTTATTATTTTTTTACTTCTTCTACCAATATTTTCTTATGCAGAAACTAAGACTATCACAAAAACAGCAAAAGCAGTAGTTCCTGAAAACCAGTCAGTTGAACAGGTTAAGCAGTATACAAGCGAGCGTTTATTTAGAGAAGCAGCAGAAGAAGCAGGGGTTGCAGTATCCAGCAGCATAGTATTAGTTGACGGCAAAGTATCTAAAGATGAAATCAAAATGCAGACAAGTGCTATTGCTCAAAAAGATGTTAGCATATTAAAACAGGAAATAGAAAATGGTCAGACATATATAACTGTGCAGGTGAAAGCAACTGTTGATGCTGGAGAGCTTGATGCATTTTTAAGACAGCTTATGCAGAATGAAGCATTAAAGCAGGAATTAGAAAAGGAAAGAAAGGAAAAACTTGCTCTTGAAAAGAAACTGAAAAATGCATCTAAAGAAGAATATGATAAAACATTAAGTGTGCAGGCAGAAAATATTACAAAAGCCCAAGCTGCAAGGCAGAAACAGCTTGAAAAAGAAATATCAAATGCTAAACAGCAGTTAATGGAAGCTCAACGCAGACAGAATGCAGAAGAGCTTCAGGCAGCTAAAGAATTAGAGCAGATACAAAAGGAATATATGGCTCAAGATGCAAAATTGCAGACAAGAATTGCTGCAGAAAAAGATGCACAGGCAAAGGCAGAAATGGAACATCAGGCACTTTTGGCAGAACTTGCAAAAAATGCACTTGTTAATGATAAAACAATGGATATAGCAGTAAATGATACTGTTGAAATCATTGCAATGGATGCAGCTCAAGTGTGCACAAATTTCAGCAGCCTTGTTAATGAATATAAAGCAGCAATGAATGCAAACAGCAGGAAGTTGGAAATATATCATAAATCTCAGCTTGATATACTTGAAAAACAGAAATTTACAGAAGAAATGCCTAAAAAAGGGGAGTGGGATAATACTGCTGCTTATAATGAGAAAAAAGCTGCATATAATAAAAGAAAAGAAGATTTTGAAAACAAGAAAAAGCAGGATATTGCAGACTTAAAAGCAGAATATGCAGAAAGAAAAGCAAATAGTGAAAAAGATACAAAAACATCTCTTTTAAAAGCATTAAAACCGCTTTATGAAAGACTGAAAAAATATAATACAGGAATGTATGTTGCAAGCGATACATCAAAAGCAGTAATAGATTTTGGAGAGCGAGATTTAGATAATATTGAGCTTCCTATTATAGTAAAATATAAAATGAAAAAATATAATTTCAAATATAAGTTTGCATCATTGCAGGAATTTAGAGCAATGTATGATACAAGGGCAAGTTTTAAAGCAGTGCCTGTATATGCACTTGAACCAAACAGCACAAAAGGAGCTAAGCCATATTTAACTGGATTTAGAGTGGTGCATCTTGGAAATAATAAAGAGCAGTTTTTTTCAATCAATGCAGATTATGAGATTTTTCCAGAGATTTTGCAGTATGAGCAAATGGCACAGGAACTTAGCCCTAAACCAAAGCAGCAGGAACCTGAAAAAATAGAAATGTCAGTAAGTAGTGATTACAGCTCAAATTCTTATAAAAAGCATACTTCTGATACTATCAAAACAGTAAACAGTTATAAAACAAATTACTGGCTGTATGGCATACAAGGTGCAGGCGGATTTAATCTTGATATAATGAATATAGAATTTTCTATACAGTCTCACTGGCGGTTTAACAAATGGTTTGGTATATATACAAACGGCAGTGTTCTAGTTGGTATTAACGGATTAAAATCATCTTTTAGCAGTGACGATGACTATGACGATTATGATGACTATTATGATTACTACTACCGTTCATACGAAAAAAGTATCAGCACAATTGATACAGGTATAGCTCTTGGTTTAGGGCTTGATTTTTATTTAACAAATAATATACTGCTTTTTGGTGAGATAAATGCTGCATATTTCATTGAAGATAATGGCAAAAACAGTTTTGGTGGTATATTTCGTGGCGGACTTGCTTTGCAAAATAAAGATATGAAACATACAGGTATGAGACTGAATATATTTATAGAAGGTATAGTTACTGATACAATAAGCGGTTCATCACCATATTTTGGTGCAGGTATATATTTTTAATAAAGTTTTTGGTTTAATAAAAGATTAGTTTGCAGAATACTGGTTAAAGTTTGAAATGAGATTTTCATCAATTGGAGCAAGTAGTACCCGTTCAATATACGGGTACTTACCTTTAAGATTTGAATATATTTCCTTTAAATCATCGCTGTTTAGTATATCCTGCAACTGTGATTTATAAACAGAAGCAAAAGTATTGTGGCTTAAATCTTCTGCAATAAATCTTTGGCATACTTCATTACATGCCTGCAGCACTTTTTCTGCCGCCTGTTTTCTGGCTCGTTCATGTTTGCCTATGCTGCCTTCTTCAGGTGTAACACTTGCAATATCATTATAGTCTTTAATAGCAGTGTTTAAAAGCACCTGCATATCATTATTAATAGAAACTTCCTGCAGTTTTTTAAACTGTTCCCGTAATATATGATGGTCGTGTTTAAGCTGAGCAAATCTGTTGTTAGTTTCATTTATCTGCTGTTTTAACCGCATAATCTCATCTAAATGATTATCTCCAGTTTCACTGGATTTTTTAACGGTATACAGAGCAAATGCACTAACCAGTGCTGCAACAAATGCAAGAAAAATTGATATAAATGCTGCCATATCTGCCTCCCGATTAATAAAACATTTTTATCCTTATCAGTCCAGAAGCAAATATAGTGCCAAAAAATGGATAGAGATAAAACAATATATTATAAAAATGGTTAGCCATCTTATTCAGCTAATATCTATTAAAATTTTCCTTATTATTTTTTAATAACTCTTTTAACTTATAAAATCATCTGATTTAATTAATAATATGTTTATATAAATTTAGGCTGATGAGATTATAAATAATAGTCTGTATTGATTATAATATTTAATATGTTATAATGCTTTGGTGCAGGACTATATATACGCATTAGTTCTGTATTGACCACAATATTTAATATGTTATAATTAAGTCATTAATACTAATAGTATTGTTCATGTTCTGTATTGACCACAATATTTAATATGTTATAATAAGCTGACTTTATCCGCAAGTTAATCACAGGTTCTGTATTGACCACAATATTTAATATGTTATAATTGGCATAGTAAATTTACAAAGAACAGGATAGTTCTGTATTGACCACAATATTTAATATGTTATAATATCCTTATACTTAAAAGCAAAGTCTTTGCCGTTCTGTATTGACCACAATATTTAATATGTTATAATCTGCAGGGGTTTTAGGTGCAGCAGGCTTGCGTTCTGTATTGACCACAATATTTAATATGTTATAATTGGGGAAATGTCAACAGAACCCGACGGTGCGTTCTGTATTGACCACAATATTTAATATGTTATAATAACGATTTTGAAAAAGGTTATTCGATGTTAGTTCTGTATTGACCACAATATTTAATATGTTATAATGCGAAGTTCTCTAGGATAGATGCCCGATGAGTTCTGTATTGACCACAATATTTAATATGTTATAATATCTGCTGAGAATAAACCAAGACCAGAATAGTTCTGTATTGACCACAATATTTAATATGTTATAATAATTAAGTAAATCAGGTGGTTTGCGAACTAGTTCTGTATTGACCACAATATTTAATATGTTATAATGCTAAGAAGTTCATGCTGAAGTCTTAATTGGTTCTGTATTGACCACAATATTTAATATGTTATAATACTATATTGTAATAATTCATCGTTGATATTGTTCTGTATTGACCACAATATTTAATATGTTATAATACATCTATACTTGATACCTATGTGCCAACTGTTCTGTATTGACCACAATATTTAATATGTTATAATTACCAGCAGGTGCACCATTTCCACTTTCCCGTTCTGTATTGACCACAATATTTAATATGTTATAATCTGCAGGGGTTTTAGGTGCAGCAGGCTTGCGTTCTGTATTGACCACAATATTTAATATGTTATAATTGACTAGAATATTTATACTTATTCATTTGCGTTCTGTATTGACCACAATATTTAATATGTTATAATGTCAAAAACACGAGCTAAATGCCAAGGGTAGTTCTGTATTGACCACAATATTTAATATGTTATAATTGGGGAAATGTCAACAGAACCCGACGGTGCGTTCTGTATTGACCACAATATTTAATATGTTATAATAGACATACCAAGTTTATTATTAATAAGTTCGTTCTGTATTGACCACAATATTTAATATGTTATAATTAATTGTTTAATTCGAACTAATCCTTTGATGTTCTGTATTGACCACAATATTTAATATGTTATAATGGCAGCATAAATATATTTATTGTCTGATGAGTTCTGTATTGACCACAATATTTAATATGTTATAATAACAGAAGCACCAATGTAAGAAATACCGTTGTTCTGTATTGACCACAATATTTAATATGTTATAATTAAATAAATCTCTAGGTAAATTAACTAATGGTTCTGTATTGACCACAATATTTAATATGTTATAATAAAATTTGTATATTCAGGAAATTAAAGAGAGTTCTGTATTGACCACAATATTTAATATGTTATAATTAATTGTTTCTGCGTCAGTTTTATCAGTAAGTTCTGTATTGACCACAATATTTAATATGTTATAATATTAGAATTGCCTTCAAAAACATAATATTTGTTCTGTATTGACCACAATATTTAATATGTTATAATTCAGCCAAATTAAGCCTATAATCTCGAGTAGTTCTGTATTGACCACAATATTTAATATGTTATAATCGATTAAAATAATCTTCAATAGTATTATACGTTCTGTATTGACCACAATATTTAATATGTTATAATCAATCATAAAATCTAATACCTGAATACGAGGTTCTGTATTGACCACAATATTTAATATGTTATAATTAAAATCACCTATTTATAAAAATCGTTATAGTTCTGTATTGACCACAATATTTAATATGTTATAATCTAGCTTCTTGGAACTGTTTTAATCCGCCAGTTCTGTATTGACCACAATATTTAATATGTTATAATATTGTTATAAAATTTATATTCAGAATAGCGGTTCTGTATTGACCACAATATTTAATATGTTATAATAAAGGAGTATTTTGGGTTTCCGAAGTTTGAGTTCTGTATTGACCACAATATTTAATATGTTATAATCAACCGTTTTTTTTCAAAAAACGGAATGTAGTTCTGTATTGACCACAATATTTAATATGTTATAATAGAGCTATTCATCAATTGACTATAGTCATAGTTCTGTATTGACCACAATATTTAATATGTTATAATTTCTGCGTCACACAGTTTGCAGATGAAAATGTTCTGTATTGACCACAATATTTAATATGTTATAATATCATCATTAGGTTTATAGATAGTCAAATTGTTCTGTATTGACCACAATATTTAATATGTTATAATGAAGTTGGGTGACCAAGAGTTATTACAAGAGTTCTGTATTGACCACAATATTTAATATGTTATAATCTTTTAATCCATAAATAATAAGATGATAGTGTTCTGTATTGACCACAATATTTAATATGTTATAATAGCTTGGGAACCCAAATTAAATCGATCGCCGTTCTGTATTGACCACAATATTTAATATGTTATAATAAAATTTTTCGTAATCGTGGCGGAAAAATGGTTCTGTATTGACCACAATATTTAATATGTTATAATCGATGAGATAACCAATAGTGTTTTCTTCCAGTTCTGTATTGACCACAATATTTAATATGTTATAATCAACAAAATAACTGCCATGAGAGGCATTGCGTTCTGTATTGACCACAATATTTAATATGTTATAATTGATTAGTAATAATACTAATTTGGTCTTGTGTTCTGTATTGACCACAATATTTAATATGTTATAATAATTTTACCACGACGGATAACTCTTCTTCTGTTCTGTATTGACCACAATATTTAATATGTTATAATCGAGGTATTCTATTGTTTCTCAAATAACCAGTTCTGTATTGACCACAATATTTAATATGTTATAATATACATACTTTTTGCTTCTTTGACACTTTTGTTCTGTATTGACCACAATATTTAATATGTTATAATCAAATTGATTTAAAGTGTTTTCGTGACCTTGTTCTGTATTGACCACAATATTTAATATGTTATAATTTTTTCAACACGGAGTGCGAGAGCACGGAGTTCTGTATTGACCACAATATTTAATATGTTATAATTCAAAACTAATGCACCCGACCAGACTGGTTGTTCTGTATTGACCACAATATTTAATATGTTATAATTCCATGTCTTTTTTCGCTAAATAAGGGTCAGTTCTGTATTGACCACAATATTTAATATGTTATAATCCGCCCATATAGTAATCAAGTAATATATGGGTTCTGTATTGACCACAATATTTAATATGTTATAATCTCATTGACTGCACTGATTCTATATCTTCAGTTCTGTATTGACCACAATATTTAATATGTTATAATTTTTTCTGTAATAACGAGGATAACCAACTTGTTCTGTATTGACCACAATATTTAATATGTTATAATAATGTAATATTTAGGAACATCAAAAATATTGTTCTGTATTGACCACAATATTTAATATGTTATAATCGACAAAATAACTGCCATGAGAGGAGTTGCGTTCTGTATTGACCACAATATTTAATATGTTATAATGGTAAATTATCGTCATCATAAGTTAAAGTAGTTCTGTATTGACCACAATATTTAATATGTTATAATATTTAATATTAACATATTGTAATTATCTAAGTTCTGTATTGACCACAATATTTAATATGTTATAATTTTTAATATTGAAAAACTGTATAAAACTAAGTTCTGTATTGACCACAATATTTAATATGTTATAATTTTTGGGTCATACTCGACAGTTCCTCGATTGTTCTGTATTGACCACAATATTTAATATGTTATAATTGCCTGCACTAGTATTCTCCAATCCTTTTAGTTCTGTATTGACCACAATATTTAATATGTTATAATTATTCCTGTTGATTTATCTGGGCGTGCCAAGTTCTGTATTGACCACAATATTTAATATGTTATAATGTATATCCTTTTTTCCATATTTTTTCTTGAGTTCTGTATTGACCACAATATTTAATATGTTATAATCTCAACAGATACACCTTTGACGAATTCTTTGTTCTGTATTGACCACAATATTTAATATGTTATAATGCGAAGCTCTCGAGGGTATATGCCTGATGAGTTCTGTATTGACCACAATATTTAATATGTTATAATGCGTTAGAAATAGAATTTGCAATACCAATGGTTCTGTATTGACCACAATATTTAATATGTTATAATCATATAGTTCTATAAGCGACGAAAAAAGAAGTTCTGTATTGACCACAATATTTAATATGTTATAATGTCCGACTGGAGCAGGCCATAACTAAAAAGGTTCTGTATTGACCACAATATTTAATATGTTATAATATCTGACATATTAAGCTCCAAAATGGTCTAGTTCTGTATTGACCACAATATTTAATATGTTATAATGAATAGTTAAATTACTATCAATTGTCCCAAGTTCTGTATTGACCACAATATTTAATATGTTATAATATTTCATATTAATAATTAAAATGATGCCATGTTCTGTATTGACCACAATATTTAATATGTTATAATATTAGGCTTAATGAAGGAAGAGTTAAGTCTGTTCTGTATTGACCACAATATTTAATATGTTATAATACATCACCATCAAATTCAAGACTTAATTTTGTTCTGTATTGACCACAATATTTAATATGTTATAATTGCCTGCACTAGTATTCTCCAATCCCTTTAGTTCTGTATTGACCACAATATTTAATATGTTATAATTAGAAGCAAGAATATCTGTAGTTAAATCGTGTTCTGTATTGACCACAATATTTAATATGTTATAATTACGAATAAATTCAGCAATAGAATAACATAGTTCTGTATTGACCACAATATTTAATATGTTATAATATCTTCAATAGTATTATACATCGACATTTTGTTCTGTATTGACCACAATATTTAATATGTTATAATTCGCTATAATAATTTGTTTTATCTGACATAGTTCTGTATTGACCACAATATTTAATATGTTATAATGCATACCAGCTGCAGAGTTTAAAGTGTTATGTTCTGTATTGACCACAATATTTAATATGTTATAATCAAATTGATTTAAAGTATTCTCATGACCTTGTTCTGTATTGACCACAATATTTAATATGTTATAATATTATAAAAGGAGATAAATATGAATAAGATGTTCTGTATTGACCACAATATTTAATATGTTATAATTACACCTTATTATTATACATAATTTTTGATGTTCTGTATTGACCACAATATTTAATATGTTATAATTAAAAATAGATGCACTTCTTAATTTGGTTGGTTCTGTATTGACCACAATATTTAATATGTTATAATAAAGAGCTTAGCATGTTAACATATACTGAAGTTCTGTATTGACCACAATATTTAATATGTTATAATTTGACAAATTAGTATGAGACAAATCAAAAGGTTCTGTATTGACCACAATATTTAATATGTTATAATAAGTCAAAAATAAACCCCTTTATCATAAGGGGTTTATTACATTATTTTAAGAAAATAATTTTTTAATTTTGTTTATAGATTTGCACTTTCTGGTAAAAAATGCTCAATATCTGGCTGGAATAAAATATATTGGTTTGGATTATTTCTTTGCACCTTATTTCTGCCACGAATAGTTACAATATTTTCATACTGCTTATCTGTAATAGGAAGAATATCTACTTTTCCATCTTCAGGCACATTTTTTTCTATTAACTTTACAAGCCTTTCCACATGCTCTTTACTTGGACATGGTCGCATATATACTGAAAACTGCACCATTTCAAAACTATTATCCATTAAAAAATTTCTGAATTTTGTTGCTTTTTTACGCTCTTTTTCAGTAATAACTGGCAAATCAAATAAAACCATTATCCACATAAGCCTATACCCACTTAAATAAGTCATATAAATAACCTGTTAATTTGTTTCACATAAATCGCTTATTTTAAGTATCGGTAAATCTAAATTTTTCTTTAATGTTTCTAATGAATATGCATAAGTATATGCTAATGACTGCATTCTGTTTATTACAGGACTTCTGCCACGGGGTCCGTCTAAATCTAAATATAAAATATTTACAAGATTTTCTTTTACATCAGGGGTTAGTTCATACTTTTCTTTTTCACTGAATTTATATACAAAATAATCTACTATTGGTCTAAATGGCTCCATTAAGTCATCTGCTAGACGCATAGAATTATATTTATTTTTATGAAATATGCCAATTGCAGGGTGAAGTCCTGCCCCCATGATAGACCTTGCTGTGCCAGAGCGTAAAATGGTATAGCCATAATTTAGCAAAGTATTAATTCCTTCTGCATTTTTATCTCTTATAAAATTATCACCAAATAATTTATTCCAGTATATTTTTGCTGCCTGTGCTTCTATATTTTCTCTATCACCAGTAGTTACTTTTTTAACAAGTGCTTTTAATGCTCTATCATCTTTTTCTAAACTGTTTAAACATATAGACTGATTATAAATTTTAATTTGTATAATATCCTGCCATATCTTTTCATAAAAACTTTTGCGGGTATTTATTTGATTATCTATTTTTGCAGACATTAAAGAGTGAGTTTCCACTGGCCATAAAAAAGCAGCAGGAGAATGATTTACTCCGCATATAATAAAGGGAATATTTAACTCTGCTAACTTAACAAGCAGACTGCTGCTGTATGTTATACTGTATGAATTGCTAATTATGCCGCCAATATCATATAATGGTATTTCATAGTTTTTACTATCTTTTATACTTACTTTTAAAAAACCTCTATGCAGGCTTAAATGAGCCTGCATATCTGTTATTTCTATAATCCGCTGATTCACTTTCTATTTTTCCAAAAATTAACATCTGCTGTTTTCTTTTTAGTGACAATGCCCGTTACACTTATATTAAACTGTTTAGCATTTAAAGAGTTTTTATTATTACTATCAAACAATATATTTAAGCCTTTTTTAAATATACCTTCAGCTTTATTAATTGCAAGTAATTTAAGATTTTGGTTTGCAATACTAATACCTTTAATTGTATAATAATTATATTTTCTATTCTCTATAAATCCTATTACATCGCCTTTAAATAACCGCATAAGTAATTTTCCATTAGGATATTTTTTCATCCATTCTGGCATAAATCCTTTTTGTGCTGCATCAAATAACTGTATAACTTCTGATTTTCTTACACCATCTACTTCATATATCTCTACACAAATATTATTACCACCTGCAAAGGCTTTATAGTCCCTGCCTGATTTATCTTTTATTTTAATTACAGGGTTTTCTTTTGCCAGCTTTCTAATGCTTTTTATTTTTCTTGTTTCTACTATCTTAGCAAATAATTCTTTATCACTACATGCAATTTCCTTTAATTCATTATCCCTTATGGTTTCAAAATGTTTTTGCTCTTTAAATTTATCTACTGTCCATCTTGTAACAACATTATATTTGTCATCATTTTCAACTATCCCGTAAGCAGTATCTTCATGTAATTTACCAGATATACTTCTATCTGCTTTATGGGAAGTTTTTATATTATCAATAGCAAGCTCCAGACTTTTTCTATAATTTGGAAAAGGCTCTGGCATTTTTTCAAGTAATTTATTTCTATATGATGATACATTTCTATTATCTAAATCTTCCTGTAATGAAGCTGCATAAGATATTTTCTGCAGTAAAGAACGGCTTGTTACTGCCACAACAAATGCATCTACTGCATGGTGCCTGTGGTCATTTCTGTTTTTATTTTTATCATTAGAAATTAATGTGTTTAAGCCTAAATAGTTGCGAATAAGTGCAGTCAACTGACCCGGTATAGTCCAAATAGAGCTGTGATGTGCTTTTTCATATAATGACTGTAAATAGATAAGTGCCCGTGTAGATAAATACTGAGTATCTGAAAGCTGCCTTGCAATAAAATCTTTACCATCTCTATTATATATATCCATTGCATCTTTTGTAAATCTTTTAAATTTATTGTCATTATTAAGCAGCTTTGCCCTTGCAATTATGTCGTCATAATTATATCCGTCTTTACTGTCTTTAAATGCTTCATAAGGTGTTTTATTGCCTTTATAATAATTTGCTTGTTTCATTGAAAGAGTTTTATTATTAAAACTATCATCTAATGTTTTAGAATATGGCACAATATGCTCAATCTGCACTTCGTCGCTGAATAATTTTGCTATATTTATTTGCTCTCCAGTATATATACATTTCCTTTCTAATGGGTCTTTCCCTAATTCCCGCCATAATTTAACTTTATCTCTGTTTAATTTATTTTTTACAATATGTGTGTTATATTTTTCTGAATACTCCTGCAGTGTTTTATCAACTTCTTCATTAAGTTTTCTATTTTCTGCTATTTTTTTATTAATAACATCTTTTGCCTTTCTACTGTTTTTTAAATCTCTGGCAAGCTCTATAACTATCTGCTCTGGTTTGCCATATAACTTGATTAATTCATTAACTAACTTTCTTAATTGATTTAAAGCTGCATGCACTGTTGGGTTTGCAATTTTACCATATCTTTCTTCATCATTTTTAGGATTTTCAATTTGTGGGTCTACTACACTGTCTGGAAGCACTTTACCATAATATTCCAGATATTCAGATGCATCTTGTTTATTTTCCTTTTCATAGCCTGCTTCTTCTCTAGCATCGTGTAAATTTAAATTATCTTTATCCATTATGCTGTTTAAGTTTGTAACTGCTGTTTTTCCATACCTGATATATCCACTGTCAAGTCTATAAATGGCTTTATTTAATAAGCCATTTATCTGGCTTTCATTTAAGTTAAATTTTTCAGAATATAATTTACTTAATTCATCATTATCTTTATCAGAATATAATTCTTCTATTATGTCATACTGAACTTCTGGCGATAAACTATACCAGCTGTCACCTATAATCTCTTTATCTGACATTAAAGCATTTGTTTTATTACCTTGTAATTTTTTATATAATGTTTCATGTGAGAACATACCATATTTAACATTTTCATAATATTTCTTTAACAATTTCCGTATATTTTCATAAGATACTTCTTTTTTCTTTCGCAATTCTCTTTTAATAATGTCTTTTTCATCATTGCTTAATGGTCTAAATTCTAACTGATTATCATCAAATACTCGTAAATCCTGCACTTTTTGCAGCAAAATAAAATCTTGTGCCAATACATGTGCTTTTTTCAGTTTAGTATCTTCACCAGTTAAACTGCATTTCCCTATTATTTGCTTTTTTAATGGTCGCTGATAAAAAATTATATTAAATATCTCATTAATAATATCATCAGTTAATTCTTTATGATGTTTTTTCTGTTCATTCATTATAAGATTATATTCTTCTTCTATTAAAGCCCTGTCTAAATATATCTCATATCCATTACTTCCGTCTATTCTTCCAAGGCGGGCTCTGACTGGTTTACCATTCTGCATTAGAGAATATAAATACTCACCAGCTGTTTTTTTATTAGTTTCCTGCATTTTATTTTTTAATCTTTCTATAGCTGGCTTAATTTTACCACTGCTGTCTTCTTTATCTACTTTCCTGTTGCTTTTAAATCCTCTGCGTTTTGAAAGGTGCATTAATAATCTTCCAAGCTCAAATAATTCTAATCTTTCATTTACTGCCCTGCTTCTTAGTTCATAAGGGTTTAAAACTGCTAATGCTTTTCTCTCAATTTCATTTGATGGCAATAGGAAATATTTTACTAATGTATTTAACAGATGATTTCTGCGGGATATTTTTCTATCAAGATTTCTTCTAATACTGCGGGCATTTCTGCGGACAACTGCCAAAGGCTCTTTTGTTTTTTCATTTCTTCCATCATGGAATATTCTAACACCTGATTTAATAACTGCAGCTGGTTCGTTATCCTTATTTAACCTAAGCATACACCAGCCTATAGAGTTTGTTCCTAAATCAAGACCTAAACGGTATTTAAATTTCTTTTCCGCCATAATTCGCTCCATATTATTTATATGATTTATGTTACTTGATATTTTTTAAATAAGCAATATATATTTTTTAAATAAGCAATATGAATTATCTTGACAAGAATATTAAAATAAAATATATTTAGCATATAACATATTAAATATTGTGGTGAATACAGTAATAAGTGAGTATTCACTCACACCAAATTTAGCCTTTCTATATGGAAGGCTTTTTTATTTCTTTATAATCAATTTTATAAGAAGATAAATATAATACAAATTAATAAGAATAAATTATACAATGATATGTGAAAAGATGAAAATATAAATTTATATGCTATTCATCTATATGATATTCTTCATTATCGCTAAGGTTTCCTGCTTCTCTTTCTAAAGCTGCAAGTTTACGATAATCTGTTGTGTCATGCTTAACATGTTCTAAAAGCTGCAGGCAAATCCATGCGTCTGTTGCTGCATATTCAAGCTGCCTAGGGCTGAGTTTACTTAAAGCCCAGTTAGTTTTTTGTGAGCTTTTAACAAGTTTTCTGCCTAAATATCTTGCAGTTAAGGCTCTTGCTCCAGACTGCACAAGCCCTTTCTTTTTCGCTGCACTAGAAAGGTCATAAAAACCGCCCTGCTTAAATTTGCAAAGCTCGTTTAAGCGTCTTATATCATCCTGCACTCCAACGCCAACTTTTATTATATTTTCATCTGATAAAAGCTCTACAAGCCTGCCTGAAAAATGCACATATTTTAACTGAAAAATAAATGCTTCTTCATTAGTTGCAAGCTGAATAATTGAAACAGGAAATTTTTGCCCCTTAAAAAATGCTGGACGAGATTCCGTATCAAACCCTATATATTTTGCTGCAAAAAGTTTGTCTAATGCTGCCTCTGCTTTTGATAAATTATCTACTACTGCAATAGAGCCTTTAAAAGATATAGGCTCCATTGTATTGATATCTTCTACAGAGATTTTTAAATCTTTAATAGGAAGATGATTAATGTCTACTATGGTAGCACCTGTATATATATTATTTATGTTTTTTAAAATACTCTGCTAATGAAATAATATTTTCTTTTGGTGTTTCCTTAGGCACAGCCTGCAGATTTTCATTTTTAATAGCTTCATAGACTTCTTTTCTATGAACTACTATATTTTTAGGTGCTTCTATACCCAGCTTGACAGCTTTGCCAGTAATCTCCACTACCCTGACTTCAATGTCATCGCCTATCATGATGCTTTCATTGCTTTTTCTAGAGAGAACTAACATATCACTCACTCTCAAATAAAGGCATTTTTATTTTATAAGCATCATCATCAAGAATAATCTGCTTTGCCAGTTTTTTTTCAAAATTAACTACAAGCGGTGCTCGGAGATTGGCTGTAGATAACTTTGGGTCAGTAGGAACTACAACAATAGAAAATAGTTTCATTTCTTTTTTATCACTTATTGCAATAACTTTCAACTCCCTTTTTGGAATATCTGGGTTATAATCCTTAAAAAAAGTATTTGTTTCAATAAGGATAAAACAAATATCTGCATCCTCTACTGACTGAAACCATAAAAATGGGTATGAATTATCATCAGAGATTATTAAAAAATCCTGCAAATCAGGGAAACCTAAAAGGGGAGAACTTAAAGTTATAACATCATCTTCTGAATATTCAATCTCCCCAAGCTTAGCTGAATTAATCTTCATTCTACTACTGCCGTCCTTTTTAATGTCCTGTTTTGATACAATATTTGTCATATATAAACCTATTATACACTAATTATCCAAGAAAATCTAGTATAGAAATGCTCATCATAGTGCTTACTATACTCATAGCTGACTGATAAGCTGTTTTTGAAAGCTCTAAATCAGTGGTAAGTTTAATAATATCTGTAGATGTAGCACCTAGATAACCAGCTTTTATTTCTTCATTATTTTTAATGACTGTTTCTTGAAATTTCATAACTGATTCTACTCTTTGACCTCTTGTTCCTATCAATGTGCCAGCCTGTAAAACTTGATTTACAGCGGCATCTAATGAATCTATTTCATTTTCAACTCCACTGCCTACTGCTGCAGTAAAGCTGTCTGTTGCACTAAGAGAGCCTGCATCAAAGCCTAAATAGAGCCCATCTGATACAAATACACTTTTATTTGCAGTATCAAGTGATACATTCTGCACTAATCCACCATCTGCATTTGTTACTTTTATGGAAACACTACTTCCCGCTTTTGGAAAGCCAAGTGTGCCTGCATAATCACCCTCTACAACTATTGAGCTAAAATTATTACTTGCTTTTGCAAATGATATTTCACCTTTATTATTTACAACAGCACTTAAATTACTAGCAGGTATCCCAAGTGATGTAAGCTGTTCATTAATATGCTCTGCCATTTCAGCAGCTGATTTATATTCCTTTTTTTCAAGGATAACTTTTGCTTGTTTCTGCTGTCCATTTTCCATATATGTAATTGTTAATGTTCTTGCATCTTCTGCCATCTCACTAAGGTCAGTTTTAGGTGTCTGAACACCTGATACTGTTAATTCTGCCAGATTGCCTGCTGCATCATTTACAAGACCTAAATTAAGGGGATTATCAGCTCCTGACAGCACCGATGCTTCCACAGGCAAATCTGTTGCAGCTGTTACAAACTGAATAGAGCCGTCTGCAGCTAAATTTGCTTTAATTCTACTGCTTGTATTTACTGCAAGCTGGTTATTAATTTCTGTTAATAAATCATCTTTATTAGTAAATGCAGTTATTTGAAAACTATATGAGCCATCTGGGTTTGCTGTAACTGTTGTAACTCCTTCATCTACACTAATCCCTGCTTCTTTAAGCTTATTATTGATAAAAGTGTTTTTGTTTGCAGCATTATTAAATTCATCTGACGGAATATCTATAGTTTTGCCCCCAATGTTAAGTGCAAAAGTTGCTCCTGCAGTTACAACAACATTATTATTTACTGCATTAATAACAGGATTAATATTGATTGTTTTAAAACCTGCTCCTGCCGGGTCAAGTGGGTCTGCCACATTAAATGTAAAAGCTGCCGTGAAAACATCTGATACAGCACCATTTGCCACTGTTTCAAAGCCCATTACAAAACTTGCAAATGCCCTGTCTGCTGGGTTAGTAGATGAATTTGCAAAGTTTGCTATTTTTGTTCCACTTCCAGATTGTATTTCTATTGAGCCGTCTTTATCTGCAAACCTTATGCCAGCACTTACAAAATCAGGGTTGTTATTTAACTGTTCTAAAATATAATCTCTTGCTGATTCTGCATTTGTTATTGCAGGGTTTGCTTTTGTTAAATCAATACTTACTGGCACACGCTGTTGTCTGCCTGTTTTATTATCAAATATATCTACACTGAAATTTAAAACTGAATTATTTGTATAAGCATCATTATCATACTGGATTTGCCCTGATGTAGTTTTATATTCATTCTGTAGATAAAAATCAGTTTTCTGCTTATCTGATAATATTTCATATTTCCAATTATCATTAAAATTGCCTTGAAATACTCCATCTAGAAAAGGTTTTGCAGTAGAGCTTAAATCTGTTGCTTTCCAAGCAGAAGGCTCCCCAAAACCATTTTTAGTAATATTATGTTCAAGTGCATGCATTAAGTTTTCTAATGCTCTGAATACATTTACATTTTTACCTGTTTCTTTAATATTTACATCACCAAAATTCAAACCCGGCTTTGCTTTTAAATCAAGCTGAAATGTTGTGGTAGATGTTCTTTTTGCTGGATTTAATGGGTTTGGTATCTGCATATCATCTGGAGTTATAGTTACACCATTTGGCAGTGCTATCGGACCACCTTTATAATCATTAGTAACTTTATTGTATAGCATATTGCCATTTTTATCCATAACTGTAATGGTTATATTTCTTTGGTCATTCTGCCCAAGCTGTGTAGTAACAGAAACATTCCAAGTGTCATCTTTTTTGCCAGTATATGCACCGCCTGCAATAGTCACCTGATCATTTGCATGACTTATGCCTTGATTTTGTGCATTAGTCCTGAATGTAAGTTTACTGTTACCGCTTCTTAAATCTGCAATAGTAAGCTTGCCATCTACTATTGATACATCAACAGACTGTCCATATAATTCTTTAATAAATTTAACATAATCGCCAAGAGTTTTTTCTACTGCACTATTTAAACGGCTTCTGTCAATTTTTGCTGTCTGCATATCAGAAGTTGGTGGAATTGTCGTTCTGTCATAAGCTGTTGTAGTAAGAGTAGTGTCTCTATCCATATTATAGTTTTGCAGATAAAATGTTACATCATAATTGCCAAAATTTGCAGGGTCATTTGGATTTAAATCAAGGCTTACTCCCACTTCAAAATCAAAACCTGCTTTTCTTAATGCTTCATCAAAAGCAAATTCCAATTCTTTTTTTGACGGAGTTGTAGTTGTTAAGTCAAAGTCGTATGTATTGCCGTTAAAAGTAAGATTTTGAATAACTGCTTCACCACCAAGCCCTGCTTCACGCAGTTTTTCATTTAAATAAACCGCTTTTGCAGGTGCATTATTAAAGTCTGATGCAGGTATAGTAACTGTTTTACCATTAATATTAAGCTCCACATTCTGCACGCCAAAAGGAATACCTGCTGTTGGTGTATTCGTTATTTGAGTAGCAGGTTTATTTACAGTAATCTCTTTACCATTTACAAAAAATGTATAGGCAGTTCCTGTAAGGTCAAAATTTTTATGAGTTGTTTCAACAGGGTCTATTGTATTAGTATGAAAATCATATCCTATCTCAAAAGTAGTATCTTTGCCTTCTGCTGCTACTGTTGAACCTTTAAAACCTAATAAACTTTGGTCTGTTCCAGTAACTGCGATACGCACATTATCTCCTGCTTTCTGGCTCATAAAGTTAAGCCTGTCACCATCTGCAGCTATTCTTAACTCACTTGATAAATCTACTTTATATTTATTTTTACCAGCAGCACTTATTTCGCCCTGATATTTACCTGAATTTACCTGACTATTTATTAGTGATTCATAATCTTCAATATCTGCATTAACTCCGGATAAACCACTTATTGAGCCTATATATTCTGCATTTTTCAGCTCGTTATCAACAGCACTTGCAAGTTCTTTTGTGGAAGAATATGCTTTTTGCGGCACTACTATTTTATAAAGTTTATCGCCATAAGTAACAGTTATTGTCCTTTCTTTTTCTGAAGCATCAGCTAAATCTAAACTTGGGTTAGTGTTAGACACAAGGCTTGCAATACCTACTTTATTGCCATTATGGTCTGTCCCTGATATTTTTATAGAATCGCCTATGCTGATATTTGTATTATCTAAATTAGAAAACAGAGTATTTAATGTGGCTGACATACCATTTACAGTATTAAATGCTGAGCCCTGCAATACCATACCTGACTGAGTAAAAATATTACTTCCGGGCATATTCACTGCAATATCCTGACTGTATCCAATTTGAGTATAAATATAGCCGTTATCACCCTGATATGTGATTTCTGAGCCTGATTTATAATCAAATTCCATCACAATAGATGTTGGGTTATTTAAGTCTTCAGGCATTTTAAATGATATACCCCTGCCTGTATTTATAACTTTACCTGCCTCATATTCAAAAGACATAGAAACTGCTGATTTATTACCTAAACCGCCTGATTCATCTGAACCGTTTGAATCTAATATTACAACATTACCTTTTTCATCATAAAGCTGTAATTTTGCAATACCATCTTTAACAGTTACTTTTGCAGTATATTTTCCTGATTTCAGCTCTGTCATATCACTGAAAACATCTTTTGTTACAGCATCTCCTGCTAAATGTTCACCATTTACATTTTTAGTGATTACATTTGTAACTGAATTTGTGCCGCCTGTAAAAGGTGGAGTTCCTGTTTGATAGCCGCCAAAAATATATCTTCCATTATAGCTGGCATTTGCTATATCCATAATTTGATTATATAAACTTAACACATCTTGAGCTAAAGCCTTTCTGCTTTCTTCATCATAAGAATCAGATGCACCTGCAATTGCATAATCATCTCTTGCCTGCTTTAATGCTTCTACTAATTCTTGAAGTTCTGCATTAGTATTATTAAGCCAGTTAGATGCACTGCCTGCATTTTCACTAAACTGAGTAAGCTCATCAATCATGTTTTGAACATTGTAAGCTCCCACATACTTGCTTGAATCTTCCCATGGATTAAGCAGGCTTTGCTTTGCATTTGCTTTTTTAACAGCCTCTGTATAATTTGAAAGACTTGTTGAAAGCATATCTTTCATCTGCATACCCTGCATATTAAATGTTACTCTCATAATTATGCTCCGTTTATATAATCACTACTGTATATAGCTTTTTAGCAAATTTTATGCCAAATAAACAAGTTTTAAAATGTATATATTTTCCTTAAATGATTTTATTAAATGAAGTAATATTTTTATACTGCATATATTTTTGAAATACTAAAATATGTCTTTTTGAGTGATTATCAGCGAGCAAAGAAAGCAGGCTCATTATGATAATACAGGGACAGGGAAGTCCCGTCGCTTAGTGTGAATTGTTTTTGTAAGGGCTGCCGATTTCCTGAGTGAATAGCGAAAAATAAGAAATCGCACAGGCTGAAAGCGACGGAAACATTTACTTTAAAATTCTATTGCTGCATTTATTGCAGGCAGCTGTTACCTGCCTGCAGAGCCTAAACCATTGATTAATGTATTAAGCATTTCATCAACTACATTTATATATCTTGAATTAATTTCAAACATTTTTTGATAAAGTGATAAGTTTACCTGTTCATCTCCTTCTGATACACCACGGATAGACATAAGCTGAGTATTTAACTCTTTATATGCCATCTCTGTTGTAGCCTTAAATGTATCAGACTGAGATTTTGCACTACTCATCTCACCTATAAAGTATCCATAAAATGCACTGAATGTTACATTACCTTTCACTGTTGAAAAAGATGTTGTCTGCAGCTTTGATATTTTTAATGCATTAGTATTATCGCCTTCTGCACCAAACTCTGATGCTGCAATTAATCTTGGATTTTCTTTTATAGATGCATCAAGGTTTATATCTTTTGCACTGCTGCCTGAAAAGAATGAATTCATGCCAGTTGCCATTAAGAAATCTGTTGTATCTTCTCCAAAAGCGATATAACTGCCTGCTGCAGCTTTTATTGTAACTGTATTGTCTATATTTAAAGATGCACTTACATAGTTTCCACCCTGCTGGTTAATTTTTTCTAAAACTGTTTTTAAAGTGTCACTTTCACTTACCTGAATAGTTATTTTTCTTGTATCATATATATCATTGCCTTCATCATCAGTTTTACCAGTAGGTGTTGAAATATTTATTTCAAAAGAACCATTTTTTACAGGATAAGGCAGCATGCCTTCTGGTGAATTTAAAGGATATTCTGGGTTTATCACCTGAGTTTTGCCAGTATATTCAGAAGCTTTATCAAGCCCCATACCTGTTGCATGAATTCTATTTGTTTCTTCTATCATTTTTTTAGCCAGTGCATCTAAATCTGACTGATACTGTTTCAGCTCATTATCTCTTACCTGCAGCTGTGCAGCTATTGTGCCGCCTTTCATAAGAGATGTCATATCTATTGGCTTAGAGTTTGGGTTGTCTGTTTTCCACATTACTTTTAAGTGGTTATCATTATTTGGGTCTTTTTCTGTTAATAACTTGTGTGCTGTGCCGTTATCAACAAGAGTCTGACCATTCATATATACAGATACTGAGCCATCTTCCCTTAAATAAGTAGATATTTGAGTTTTTTCTGCTAAATCATCAAGCAGACCATCCCGCATATCTCGTAATTCATTAGCAGGCTGTCCCATAGCTTCAGCAGAAACTATTTCTTTATTTAATTTTGCAATCTGAGTTGTGATTTCATTAATTGCATTAACTTCATTTTGTATAGTTATATCACACTGAGTTCTTGTATCTTCTAAATATTTATATCCATCTCTAATTTTCATTGCAAGTGTATCTGCTGCTTTCACAAGCACTGTTCTTTTTGTAAGAGATTCTGATGTGTCATCTGGTGCTGAGTTGCTTAAATCCTGCCATGCATTAAAATAATTTTTTAAAGCATCGCCTAACCCTGAACCTGATTCCAGCTCATTAAAATAAAGCATAGCACTCTTTAAAGTTGTACTCATAGAATTATAATATAAATAATTAGAGTTAGAGTTGCGAACATTTGCTGCAAGCAGGTCATCATATTCCCGCCTGACAGCTGCTACATCTACACCTTTACCTATAGCACCATTATATGTATACTGCGGTTTTTTTGTAACAAGCTCAACAGTCTGTCTGGAATAGTTTTCTGTTTTCATATTTGACATATTATTACCAGTAACAGAAATACCAATCTGAGCAGCATTAACACCTGAAACACCAGTCCATATCATACCAAATAAATTACTCATATCACACCTCCCTTTAACCTGTTATCTGTAAAGCTGAAGGCATAGATACAGTAGATTTATCCATACCATATTTATTTGCAGCAGGTACAAAACCCATTTTTAATTTTACATCGCTGATTATTTTCAGATTAGTATTATATATGACTTTTAAGGAAACTGTAAGCTGAGATATTTCTGATACTAATACTAAAAGCTCATCTCTTAACTGAGTAAGTGTATTTCTGCATTCACTATCATCAATACCATCAATAATAGCAAGCACAGTATCATCATCAAGATTATATTCTTCTTTTATACGCAAAGATATTGTTTTGCGGGCTTCTTCTAACAGCTTTTCTTTTTTAGAAAGCTGTTCCTTTATTTTACTAAGCTCTTTTATTTTATCATTGTCCCAGCTTGTAACGGCTGTTTTTTCTTCCTGCAGAGTATCACGGATAAGGCTGTAATGACTAACCTGTGATTTTAATATCTCCACTAAGTTTTTAATAGAATTATGCTCCATATATGCCCTCCTTAAAAGGCTTATCACCATACTTTAAGGATAACTTATGGAAAAATTTACCTATTGAAAATAATTAAAAAACATCCTCTAATGCAGTATTGATTATTTTAGATGCTATATCTTTACCAGATATATTGTATGTGCCGTTAGCTATTCTTTCTTTTAAGTCAGCTACTTTATCAGCACGAACATCAGGCATCTCTTTTAAAGTGCGTGTCATTTCTGAAACATCTTTGCCTTTTTCAGAAATAGATACTTCATCACTTTCTACTACAGAAGAATTTTGTTTGTCATTTGCAGAAACTTTTTCTACATTTTTTTTGCGGGAAGTTTGTTCAAGTGTGTCCATTCCAGACATCATATTGTTATCAATTCTCATAATATCCTCCAATGCTCTTCTTCCCTATCGGATGCTGCTTAAAAAACTTTAGCACTTTTTTTAAAATTTTTAAATATTTTTTTGTGCCTGTTTTTTACATATCCATTGCTGATAATTCCTGCAAATACGGTAAATTTTGCCTAAGCTATCCATAAACAAATTTTTCATAAATATTTTAGCAATTATTGTGCCATTTTGATAAATAGAAAAGGGAAACTTTCGCTTCCCTTTCCTATAAGTGTGTGAATTTATTGTGAAGTGATAGATATTATTGAACTAAATCTAAACCCTCTTGAGAAAATGCTTCCTGTCTTTTCTGCTGCACTGCATAAGGGTTTAATTCTTTGTGGAAAATTTTTCCTTCATCTCTATACTGTGGCATAGTCTGTTTTAAATGCTGATAAAGTGACACTCCCAAACCAGAATCTGGTGTTTTTGCTAAAATATCTACATACTGCTGGTCAAGCATTTCTGTAAATATTTTTTCGCCATTACTTTTTTTAATCAGTGATGACTCCATAGTAGCTTTACGCATTGTTTTCATCATCATATCCATAAACATACCTTCAAATGCTGCACAAGCCTGTCTTAATTCTTTATCTCTTTTTTCACGAGCCTGTTCTTTTGTAAGCTCTACATTTGTGTTAAGTTTTGCTGCTTCAACCATTACATTAACTCCAGTTCTGCATGCAGTGCACCTGCTGCTTTAATTGCCTGTAAGATAGATATTAAATCTCTTGGAGTTACACCTATTGCATTTAATGCTTTCACTAAATCTGAAATTGTAACACCTTCAGGCACTACCATTAAGTTAGTCTGTTCTTCTGCCACTGTGATTTCAGGATTGTTTGTTACAACTGTTTCACCATCACTAAATGGAGTTGGCTGGCTAACATCTACCTGATTTGTAATAGTTATAGTTAAATTGCCATGTGCAACTGCTACTGTGCTTATTCTTACATCTGAGCCCATAACTATTGTTCCAGTTCTTTCATCTACTATTACTCTTGCAAATGTTTCCGGCTGAATTTCAATATTTAAAAGACTGCTTAAAAAATCATAATAATTATTTTTAAATTCACCGGGAATATCTACTCTAATACTAGTAGGTGAAGTTATAGTAGCAATTGGTGTGCCAAGAAAACTATTTATTGCTGATTTTGCCTGCACTATATCTGCAACTCCTAATGAGCCAAAAGATAAATCAAAATAATCTGATTCTAAATGAAAAGGTATTTCTTTTTCAACTATTGCTCCGTTTGGTATCATGCCAACTGTTGGATGGTTTTTTGTAACCTGAGCACCACCTGCTGAAACATTCATGCCACCAACTGATAAAGGACCCTGTGCAACTGCATAAACCTGACCATTAGCACCTGTTAATGGGGTTAATAAAAGTGTGCCGCCCTCTAAACTTTTAGCATCACCTACAGAAGATACTGTTACATCTATTTTATTGCCTGCTTTTGCAAAGGCTGGAAGTTTTGCTGTAACCATTACTGCTGCCACATTTTTAACTTTTACATCACCCTGCGGAACAGTTATCCCCATTCTATCAAGCATATTTACAAGGGACTGGACAGTAAACTCTGTCTGCTGTTTATCGCCTGAGCCATTAAGACCAACAACTAATCCATAACCAAAAAGCTGGTTATCTCTTATGCCTTGAACATTTACTAAATCACGAATTTTAACAGCTGCAAAACTTGGAATTGTTAAAACAGTAACTAAAATAATAGTTAAAATTAATTTTTTCATAGCTTTACGCTCCACAATTATTATTCACAACCTGATATAAGCAAGATTTATGCCAAAAAATAATATTGCAAACTGCTATTATTAGTGTAAAATGTTAAAAAATCTTTGGGGTTATAAGAGTAATACATATTATTTTAGATATTTCCATACTTAACCACCATAAATATATAGATAATGATAGTATAATTTCTGATAATTTTACATATAAAGAAAGGTTAACAGGGGATATATTGTTAGACAGTAATTGGAAGTTTAGGAAATAAAAATATATTTATGTTATGATAAATATCTTAGTAATTATAATATTCTAACTGCCTACAAAATCTACAAATGAGCATGCCATTCCTTTTTCTTCTATCAAACTGCCATTCACTTTTTTATATTTCATCAAATTATTATTCAGCGGCAGCACTAATATACCACCTTCTTTTAACTGCTCTGCTAAACTTTGAGGCAGTCTTGTTGCTCCAGCTGATGCAATGATTTTATCATAAGGTGCATACTCTTTCCAGCCTTTACCGCCGTCATCTGATTTCATACTTACATTTATTATCCGCAGAGATTTAATAGCAGTTCTTGCTTTTTCCATTAACTGTGGCAGAAGTTCCACTGCATACACATGGGTTACAAGGCGGGAAAGAAGTGCTGTTACAAAGCCGCTGCCTGAGCCTATTTCTAATACATTATTATTTTTTTCAAGTTCCAGCATATAAAGCATATTAGCAACTGTTGTAACCTGCGATATAGTCTGTCCCATACCAATAGGAAGAGCTTTATCTTCATAGGCTTTTACTTTCATACCTTCATCTACAAATAATGCTCTTGGAATATCAGCAAAAGCCTGAATAATATTTTTATCATTATTGCAGGCAGGAGCTACTATTTCTTCTAAAAAGTATCTTGGTGCTTTTAATATCATTGGATTATCTGTGTTCCTATACCTGAATCTGTAAAAATCTCTAATAATATAGAATGTTTTATTCTGCCATCTATTATATGGGCTTTACTTACACCGTTTTTTACAGCCTGCACTGCACAGTCTATTTTTGGTATCATACCGCCTGTTAGTGTGCCGTCTTTTTTCATACCGTCTGCATATTCTGGGTGGATAGTAGAAATCCTTTTACCATCCTTATCTTTTACCCCATCTACATCAGTTAAAAGCATAAGTTTTTCTGCGTTTAAAGCAGCAGCCACACTGCCTGCAACTAAATCTGCATTAATATTATACGGCTCATAATTTTCACCTATTCCAACAGGTGCAATTACTGGAATAAATCTATTAGATACATTTTCTATCAAACTGGTATTTATTTCTTCCACTTCTCCAACCAGACCTATATCTAAATGCTGCAGCACACCTTTTTCATCTGGTGCATCTACATATAGTTTTTTAGCTTTTATTAAGTTGCCGTCCCTGCCGGAAAAACCTATTGCAGCACCACCTGCTTTATTGATAAGGCTGACTATCTCTTTATTTATTTTGCCGCATAAAGTCATTTCCACAACTTCCATAGAAGCAGCATCTGTTACACGCATACCGCCTACGAACTGGCTGCTTATATCAAGCTTTTTTAAAAATGCACCTATCTGCGGACCACCGCCATGGACTATTACAGGGTTAATGCCTACATATTTCAAAAGTGTAATATCTTCTGCAAAACTGTATTTCAGCTCATCATTTTCCATAGCATGACCGCCATATTTAATAACAAAAGTTTTGCCTGAAAATTTTTTAATATAAGGTAGTGATTCAATTAAAATAGAAGCTTTTTCAATAACATCTTTCATTTTATTATCTCTTTCATATTATAAATTTTATTTATACCTGACAACAAATGCACCACTGTATTCTGCCAGCTCGCCAGCTGCTGCCTGTAATGCCTGCTCTTTTGCAGGGTAGCCAGTAATCCACACCCTGCTCCATTCTGTGCCTTTTGCATAGCCTTTTGATATTACTGCACGGCTGCCAAATTTACCTGCAAGTTTTTTTGCATTATCTGCATCAGTAAATGCACCTATCTGCACAGCAAAATTGCCTTTATCAATATTTACTTCATGCCCTTTTGTAACATAACAGTCTGGGTCTTCTGATAATACTGATACTCTTACCCTTGCAGTGCCTTTATCTATCATTCCCAGTCTTTTTGCAGCCACCTCTGTTAAATCTATTATTCTACCTTTAGAGTATGGTCCTCTGTCATTTACTCTGACGACTATACTTTTACCGTTTTCTAGATTTTCCACTTTTACAAGTGTAGGAAGTGGCAGAGTTTTATGAGCTGCTGTCATTGCTTTCTGGTTATATGTTTCTCCATTAGCAGTTAATTTCCCATGAAAGCCAGGACCATACCATGAAGCCATACCTACTTCGCTGTAACCATCTGCACTTTCCATTGGATAATATGTAACACCATTGATTTTATACGGTTTGCCTATTTTTTTAGGACCGGGAGCTGCTACTGCCCTGCATTTGCCTGTTGATTTAGCAGCCATATCTATCTCTACTGGTGCTTCTTGAAAATATCCATCATCAGAATAGGCTTTGCCATCTTCTGCTGCCTGTGCACTGCCTGCTGGTTCATCATAAATATATGTATCATATCCGTCCTTTTCTCGTTCTGAATAACCAGTATTTGATGGGAAATAATCTTCATAACTTTTTATCTGCACTTCATTCTGTGCAGCACAGCTTAAACCTAAAAAAATAAGCATAAAAATAATAGTTAATTTAAATAATTTCATATAAATTTTACCTTTTAATTACTAAGAAATTGATTATTATGCACATTCTATTTTTACTTGAAAGCTGCCATTATCAATAGTCAGCTCTGCATAAGTGCCATTACTTAATGTTCTATTTAATGATGTGGAGCCCGGATTTATAAACCATACTCCTTCTATTTCCTCATTTAAAGGTTCATGAATATGACCAAAAATAATTATCTGCGGGTCATCTTCACTAAACATATAATACATTCTATCCACCACATTATTATAGTTGCCAGTGCCGTGACTAACTCCTATTTTAACACCTTCTATTTCTTCAACAAGTTTTACAGGCAGCTTTGAGCCTAAATCACAATTTCCTTTTACTGCATATAAACACTTGCAGATATCTTCTAACTCATCTATAAAGTTAAGTGTATCAGCATCACCTGCATGTATAACAATATCTGCTTCTTTTAAAGCATTTAATACCTTTGGTGGAAGTTTTTCTATTGTGCCAATATGTGTGTCTGATATAATAATTATACGCTTCATTGAATTAATATATAACGGGGAAGATAAAAATGTCAATGATTTCAGTAGAAATTTTAAAGAAAAATATTCCATTTTTTGATACTCTTAAAAATATTGAAAAAGAATATAATGCAAAAATATATATTGTAGGTGGCTGTTTAAGAGATATATGCCTTAATATTCCTGTGCATGATATTGATATTACCGCAGAAAATATTGAATATACAAAGCTAGCTAAAATTTTAGGAAAATATTTAAAATCTTATGCTGTTGCTTTTAAGGACAATATGCGGATTATGAAAAATAATATTATAATAGATGTTTCAAAGCTAAGAAGCAGCACAATTTATGAAGATGTTTTAATGCGGGATTTTACTATTAATAACCTTGCCTGCTCAACTAATGGAGAAATTATTGGCAGGTTAGATGATATTAAAAATGGTATTATTAAAGCAGTATATAATAATGCTTTTGATGATGACCCTTTAAGGATTATAAGAGCAGTCCGTTTTACTGCCATGCTTGGCTTTAATATAGAAAAAGATACTTTACAGCTTGCTTTATCTAAAAAAAACCTTTTAAAAAATACTGCCAAAGAAAGAGTTTTAGAAGAGTTTAGAAAAATGTTTCAAGGCAGGTTTTTAAATAAAGCAGTAAATATTATTACTGAATATAATATTTTATCGCCATTAGTAGATAAATCAAAATTAGATAATGAAAAATTATTTCGTGCTGTAAATTTAACTGATAATTTTGATTTATTATTGAGTATATGGTGCAAAGATAAAAAATTTATAGAATATCTTGGATTAACTTTAAAAGAGCAGAAAAATATATCTGCTTATTTTAATATAGGTTATGAAGATTTAAAGCAAAGTGATGATAAAGCTCTCAAATATTTTATATTCAAGAATATTACTTTAATAAAAAACATTATAATATATATTAAAATCAACTTTCAGGATGAAAATTTAGCTGAAAAATTAAATAGTTTATACAGCTCAATGGATTTTAATAAAGCAAAAGCAGTAAATGGAAGCATGCTTTTATCACTTGGCTTTAAGCCATCGCCTTTATTTTCAGAAATAATAAACGAAACTGCTTTTTTACTTGCAATAAATGAATTAAATCAAGATAATATAGAAGAATACATAAAAAACAGGTGGTGCTGATATGAAATTTATAAGATATGCAAAAGGTCAGGCTCAATACCGTGGAATATTAGACGGCTCTATTATTAAGCGAATTAACGGCACAATTTTTCATGATTACTCTCTTTCTGCTGAAACTGAAAATATAAACGATGTAGTAATTCTTCCACCAGTGCTGCCATCAAAAATAGTAGGGTTTCGTAAAAATTATAATGGCAAAAGAGAAGATATTGGCATGCCAAAAATATTTATGAAACCGCAAAGCTCTATTATTGCCCATGGTGAAAATATTATACTTCCAGAAAATCAAACTGTAAAAATAGAAGGTGAGCTGGCAGTTATTATTGGAAAAAAAGCAAAAAATGTTGCTGAATGCCATGCAATGCAGCATATTTTAGGATATACTATTGCAAATGATATTACAGCACCACAAAAAGAGCAGGACTTAACAGTTACAATTGGTAAATTTTTTGATACTTTTGCTCCACTTGGTCCCTGCATAGTTACAGATATAGATGTATCTGATGTAATGATTAATACATATAAAAATGGTGAACTTGTGCAGTCTGGCTCTACAAAAGATATGATTTTTGATATTGCGTATCAAATATCTTATCTTTCTAGTATAATGACATTGCTTCCGGGAGATATTATTTTAACAGGCACACCAAGTGCAGCAGTAGAAGTGCATCATAATGATAAAATAGACATTACTATTGATAATATAGGCACACTTACTAATCAATGTATAAGCGGGAAGTTATGAATAACAAAATAGAATGTGATATGTGCGGCACATGCTGCACAGCTTACAGTATATCTTCACTTAATAAAAAAGCAGGCGAACCATGTAAGCATTTGCTTGCTGATGGCAGATGTGGAGATTATCAAAACAGGCCGCAGGTTTGCAGAGATTTTCAAGCTGATTTTTTCTGTTACTTTTTATCTTCATTATCAAAGCAAGAGCAAATAGAAATTATTAAAGAGCTTTATGATGCGTAATATTGGTATGACTGGCGGCATAAGCAGCGGCAAAAATCAAGTGGCAGAAATATTTAATCAGCTTGGGTTTTATACAATAGATTCTGATGTTTCATGTAGAAAAGTTATGGAAAAAGGGGAGCCTGCTTATGAAAAAATAGTCTCTTTTTTTGGAAAAGATATATTAGATGAAAATGGCAGTATATTAAGAAAAAAGCTGGGAGAAATAGTTTTTAGTAATAAAGAAAAACTAAAAAAATTAGAAAGTATAGTGCATCCTGCCATAATGCAATATGAAAAAAAAGAACGCTCAAAAATCTATGGTAAAAATGATAAAGCTGTGGTAGTTACACATGCAGCATTAATCATTGAAAATGGAAGCTGTAACCAATATGATGCATTAATTGTTGTAACATGCAGCTATGATATACAGATTGCAAGGGTTATGCAGCGGGATAATATTTCAGAAGAAAAAGCAAAAAATATAATATCACACCAAATGCCAAATGTGGAAAGGCTTAAATATGCTGATTTTATAATAGATAATTCATCAAATCTTGATGATTTATATAAAGAAGTAAAAAGAATTCATAACTTAATCACTCAGATAAATTATGGAGAAAAGCATAATTAATATTGCATTGTAGAATAAAGTAACTTAGCTGTGCATAATCTCTATTATGTTTTTTATAAATTTTTACTGTTTATAAAAACTTGAAGTTATATAAAATATTAGATATATCATTAATACTAAAACTTCTGTGTCTCCAATTTTTATATAATTTAAATAATGATGATAATGCAGTAAAGGTCATACTGAGCTTTTAAGCGAAGCATCTAAAAAGCTGGATAATTTAAACATATTATACACTGCTGTAATATATATCATTTAGATTTTTCGCCTGTAAAATCAGGCTCAAAATGACTACTGTATAAAATTTTTTGATAAGTGCAAATTTTTACTTCATAATGATACACTAAATTATGAAAAAAACATTATTGTTATTAAGTATTTCTTTATTATTTATGTTTTTTTTCTCTCATTGCTGAGAAAGAATATATTTATAGAAACAGTAAAAATTGAATGCGGTAGAGAATAAATATGTAGTTAGGCAATAATATCGTTATAATATAATTAAAGCTGTATAAAAATTAAATTTCAGAGTTTTTTTAAAAGCGGTAAAAATTTACCGCTTTTTATATATTTAAAACTAAACTGTTTTTATTATTTCCATTCGCCTTCAAAATACTGTTTAATAAGCTGGTCCAGCATAGCAATCATTTCGTCAACAGTATTTTGCAGCTCCTGCAAATATTCATTTGCTTTAATTCTATTTTCTGCCTGTATTTCTTCCATAACTTTATTACCCAGTTCGTGAACTTTTATGTGAAGTGGCTCTATATCTTTAAAAAGTTTATCATGCTGGAATATTTCCTGCCCCAGACTATAATAAAACTGACCAAATGCACATGTTTTATGAGTGGCTAATGTTGTTGATTTATTGCTTGTATAATGGGTATATACATTATGCATAAATTTTATATGAGCACTTTTTGCTCTAAGAAAATGGACGGCATAGTTAGAATATTTAATAGTGGAAAATTTGACAGACAGCTCACTTATTGTTTCTATCATTCTATTATAGTTTGCAACAAGTTCCTGCATTAATTTATCTGTTGATTCTGAAACATCTATAATGTTTTGAGAATCATTTGCTATCTGTTCATTAACACCTGAATGCAGTGCTATAGTTTTTGTAATTTCATCACTTGTAACACTTACCCTTTCTGAAAAATTAAGAATTTCATTAAAGTTTTTATATACAACTTCTGTCTGCTCTTTCTGCATCATAATTTGCTGAAATATACTGCTTGTCTGGTTAGAAACATCACCAATATGGCTTTGAATATCTGACACCATATCTTTAATTTCATTAGTAGATTTAGTTGTTTTATCTGCAAGTTTTCTAACTTCATCAGCAACAACAGCAAACCCTCTGCCTGCTTCGCCAGCCCTTGCCGCTTCAATAGCAGCATTTAATGAAAGCAGTGCAGTCTGCTCAGAAATATCATCAATAACAGAAACAATTACACCAATTTTTTCTGCCCCTGTATTTAATTCTGATATTTTTTCTTCCAGACTAGAAGCAGCATTTGAAATATTTTCCATCAATATTTTTGCCTGCTCCATAGCATCTGAGCCGTTTTTTGTTAAATCAAGCGATTTATTTATATCAGAATTAATTTCTGATGAAGTCTGTGTTATTCTGCTGATATATTTAACAAGTTCAGTGATAGATTGATATATATTTTTTGCACTTTGTGCATTTTTAGTAATACTTTCATCAACTGTTGCAATAGATGAAGAAACTCTTAATGACCTGCCCTCTGCACTGACTGTATATTTATAAAATTCAAGTATTGCTTTATCTGTATTTATCATCATATGATTAAGTGATTTAGCAATGTTTCTGCAATGTTCACATTTTACATTTGTATCTAAACGCTTTCTTAAATCAACTATTTCATCATATTCAGTCGCCATAACTTTGGCGATGTTTAAAATGTTATTTAAAATCTTCCTTACAGCAAAGAATATGGCAGGGAAAAATAAACCATAGCATACAAGAGAAAGCCATGTAGGCAGAATATTTAATTCCGATAAAATTATGATAACTAAAAGATAAAAAAGGATAAAGAAAAATGCCCATTTGAAACTTATTTTGTTCATGTTATTTTACCTCATGTATATTAAATATTTTTAAGTTTTCTTGCACTTATTAAAAAAGCACTATGGTTATATATCCACATTTCAGGTCTCACAGACATACCATCCACTTTCCAAGGACGGCGTGTAAACTCTGCAGTTTCTATATCAGAAAAATACCCGCATTCTTTTAATGCATCTACATAGGTTTTTACCTGCAGAATAGTTGGCAGATATGCAACTATAAGCCCGCCGTTTTTTAAACCAGTTTTTAAATGCGGCACCACATGCCATGGTTCTGGTAAATCAAGCAGCACTCTGTCATAAGTGCCGTCTATACCATCATATATACTTCTAACTTCTATTACATGATTTGCAGGTGTCTCCCCCATAAACTGTTTGATAAATTTTGCTGACTGCTCTGCAAAATCTGCCCTGATTTCATAACTTGTAAGGCTTCCTGTACCTGCAAGAGCTCTTAATATCGCAAGAGATAATGCACCTTGACCTATACCTGATTCTAAAATCTTTTGGTTAGGTGCCACATCACACCACATAAGCATAGCTGCAGCATCTTTTGGATAGATAATCTGTGCCTGCCTTTTTATATTCATTACAAAATCCATATATGTTGGCTTATATACAAGATAAGGATGACCTAATGTGCTTTTAATAATATCGCCTTCATCAAGAGCTGCAATATCATTATGCTCAATATAGCCATACTGGGTTGAAAACCTTGCCCCTTCTTTTAATGTTATCATATACTGCTTATCTTTTTTATCAGAAAGCACAACAATGGAATTAAATTCAAACATTGATTTAAAAACTCCAAAAATATAACTTATAACATCATAGCAATTAATAAATCATATTGCAATAGTTTATATAATATGAATTTAATATTGTAAAATCTAAAAACGATTGCAAGAGTTTAAGCATTGTTTCAAGTTCTCATAAAAAATATCATTAGCCGATTTATAGTTAAATAATTTTCTAGGATAATTATTCATCCAGTCCCCGAATTTTTTTAATATAAGCAGCTGAAAAATGTTTAATATCAGTTTTCTTTTTAATAAACTCATCTATAAGTTTATTATTATTCTCATTACTTCCACTTTCTTGGGGAACAATAAGGGTGAGCATAATATATTATAGTTCTCTTAGATAGTTTATTATACACTGATTTTTCTAAACTTTCCATATCTAAAAATTCTACACCATTATCTACTGTTATACTTTTAAATATTAAGCTGAATTTATCTTTATACTCTCTTTCTAATTTATCTAATGCTGCTGTTATACTTTTCTGGGTTTTATCTCTTAATTTGATTATTATTTCAAAACGGGATACTCGTTCTGTAAGCACAAGTAATGCTGATTTACTGCCCTGTTTGCCTGCTGCTGTATCCATCTCCCAATTGCCATATATGCGCTCTTTTAATTTAAATGGGCGTTCTTCTATGCTTCTGCCTCATATATTATTACAGGCTGTTCTTACCTTACTTTTACACTGCTTAGTATATTTTCTATATTCTATACTTTCTAATAGTCCTAATGATATTATATCGTTTGAGTGCTTATTGTTGATATACCCTGATGCCTTAATTCACCAGATATGGCATCGGGGGAATACTTCTCGTCTAACTTACTTTGTATATAACTTAATAACAAACTGTCTTTTTCATAGAACAACTTTCGCCCTGTTTTACTCATTAACTGTCCCCTTATGTTTAATGAATAATAGGCACTGTATTCTTTTCTTACACTCCAGTCACTGTTGCGAAACTCTACCATGCCCCGTTTGATTTCTCGGTATATTGTGCTTTTGTCTCTTTCTAATAACTCCGATATCTCACTTACATTCATTTTTGATTTTAATAATATTTCTAGTTTGCAGCATTCTAATGAACTTAAGTGTTTATTTTTTTTGTCGTTTTAGTGTAGTATACATTAGTGGTTCTTAACTCCTTTCTATTTTTTTGGCTGAAAAATAATATTTTATTTAAAGAGTTTTAACAACCACTTTTTTTGACTCAATTGTTTTGCAATCGTTTTTAGATTTTACCTTTTTATATTTTTATACATAAAAATATTGATTTTTATCATATATGGTATAATATTTTAATTTTCCTTATTGCAAAAGATTTAAACATGTGATAAAAATAATAGTATTCACAATCGGAGATAATTTATGGCTCTAAATCATGGTATATTATTAGAAACAGGAACAAATGAATTTGAAATCGTGGAGTTTATTATTAATAATGGAAATATGCCATACCATTTTTGCATAAATGTTGCAAAAGTGCGTGAAGTAATAATATTTCCAGAAACTACTGTTCAAGTTCCAGATGCACACCCTTCAATTATAGGCACAGCAAATATTCGTCAAAACCTTGTCCCTATTATTAATCTTGGTCAATGGATAGGTGTTCGTCAGCAGGATCCTGATTTCAGCAAATCTAAAGTAATCGTTACTTATTTTAATGGTGCATATAATGGCTTTTTAGTTGATGAAGTTATTCGCATTCACCGTATCACATGGAGCGATATTAAAGATTATTCTGCTATAAGTGATTTAAAGATAGTAGATTCTGTTTTAGGTGTTGTTACTATTGACGACAGACTTATCCAAATGCTTGACTTTGAAAAAATAGTTGCTGAAATTAACCCTATAACTATGGTTAGAGAAACAACTGAAATAGATATGTCTCGCTACTATGACAGAAACGGCAAAACAATCTTTTTAGCAGAAGACTCTCCTACTATTAGAAAACTTTTACAAAGCAGTTTTACTCGTGCAGGCTATAATACTATGTCATTTGAAAACGGTATTGATTTGCTTACAAGGCTTAGAAGAGAAAAACCTGCTCTTATAATTACAGACCTTGAAATGCCTGGCGGCAGTGGTGACTATGTTGTTAGAAAAACTAGAGAAAAAGAAATATTTAATGATGTGCCTATATTAGTTTTTTCATCTATGGTAAGTGTAGAAAATGAAAGAAAACTTTTAAACATTGGAGCATCAAGATTTATTGGCAAGCCAGATTTAAGTGACTTAATAAAGGCTGTTGATGAGTTTGTTCTTGACAAGAAAGGTATTATTATACATAAAGAAATAGTGCAATAATATATGAGGTATATTAATGAAAAAAGTATTATTTTCTACATTAACTGCTTTGCTTGCAGTATCTTGTGCTTCTACTGGCAATGATGCTGTTAAAAAAAGCTTAACTAACATTAATGAAGAACTTGTTGTTATCCAAAAATCTTTAACAGATACTCAAATGAATATGGAAGATGTGCAGTCTGCAAGCGGCAACCTGCAAACAGATGTTACTACAAATGCTGATGCTATTGCAGAACTTCGTTCAGAAATAGCATATCTTAATAATGAAATATTAGTTTTAAAAGGCAATAAAGGTGCAACAGCAGCTCCAATGCAGGATACAAACAGCAAAAATGTAAGCTCAACAACTACATCAAAAGGCAGCTCTGCACCATTAAATAACATTATTATTCTTGATGAAAAAGCACCTGCTGCACCAAAAGAAGAAACTCCACAGATAGTAGTAATAGAAGATTCTGGTGCTGCAAAAAACAGCCTTTATTCTTATGCTATAGAATTAAACAGGCAGAAAAAATATAATGAAGCACGAGCTAAATTTCAAGAATTTATAAAAAAATATCCTAAAGACCAGCTTGCTGGCAATGCTCAATACTGGATAGGGGAAACTTATTACTCTGTTAATGATATGAATAATGCTTTAAAAGCATTTCAAGATGTTATAAGTAAATTTCCTAAATCTAATAAAATTCCTGATGCTATGCTGAAAATTGGCTATGTGCAGGAAAAACAGGGCAAAAAACAGGATGCTGTTGCCACATTTCAAGATTTATTAAAAAAATATCCAAAATCTAAACCTGCAACTCTTGCAAGGCAGAAACTGCAAACATTAGGTGCATAAAATATTTATTATATATTTTTAAAGCCCATACATACACTGTATGGGCTTTTTTTATTGCTAAATAAAATAATATATTATAAAGTAATTACAAAAAAAATTATGAGAGCTTATGGTAAAACTTAAACCTTTTATAAAATGGGCTGGTGGTAAGGGGAAACTGCTCCCACAAATTCGCCAAATGTATCCGCAGGGACTTGGTAAAACAATAACCAAATATGCAGAGCCATTTGTCGGAGGAGGTGCTGTTTTATTTGATATTATATCTACATATCGTTTAGAGCAGATATATATAAGTGATATTAATAAAAACCTTATAAATACATACAATACAGTTAAAAATAATCATAAAGAATTAATAGAGATACTTTCATATATTGAAACCCAGTATTTATCTCTTAATGCTGATATGCAAAAGAAATTCTACTATCTCAAAAGAGATGAATATAACAATATGTATAATACATGTAATATACAAAAAGCTGCTTTACTTATTTTTTTAAACAAAACTTGTTTTAATGGGTTATACAGGGTCAATAAAAATAATATGTTTAATGTTCCTGCGGGTAAATATAAAAACCCTAAAATATACAGCATAGAAAATATATCAGCAATATCAGAAGCACTTAAATATATTGATATTATTGCTGAAAGCTATACAAATGTATATGAATTTGCAGATGAAAAAACATTTATATATTTTGACCCGCCATACAGACCATTAACTAATACTTCGTCTTTTACAGCCTATACAGATAATAATTTTGGTGATAAAGAGCAAATTTCTCTGGCAGAATTTATTGAAAAAATAGAGAAAAAAGGAACATATATTTTATTAAGCAATTCTGACCCACATAATATTGACAACAGCGATATGTTTTTTGATAACCTATATTGTAAAAAGAAAATAAATAGAATTTATGCCCCACGAATGATTAATAGCAAAGGAAATAACAGAGATTATATAAGCGAGCTGCTTATTAGTAACTATTAAGGTATATTTTATGAGAGATTTTAATAATTGGTTTAGCACTTTCACTGACAGTATTTACACATATTCTTATTTTACAGATTTTAAAAAAATATATAAAAATCTAAGTAATATTAAAGTTGAGTTAAATATATTAAATTCTTTAATAGGCAGCCAAGACATTGAAAAAGATTTTCAAAATATTATAAAAAAATATCCAGAAACTACAAAATGTATTCCTATCTTACTTGCCATAAGACAGAAGGAAATAATAGTAAATGATAATACAGATAGACATTTAATTAATTTTACAATATCTAAAAATACAGATATTAAATTATATATTAAATTTATGCAGGAAACTGGACTTTTTGATTTATTATCAAAATCTAAAATTAAGTCTCTGCAAGACTATGTAACAGGTATTGAAGTAGGATTGGATTCTAATGCCCGTAAAAATAGAACTGGAACAGTCATGGAAAATATAATTGAAAACTATATACAAAGTGCAGGTTATAAAAAAAATGATACATATTTTACACAGATAAATACTACTGATTTTAATGCTGAATTTGGTATCAATTTATCATTATATACAAAAGCAGCTGCAAATAAAAAGTTTGATTTTGTAATAAAAAAAGATGATAAAATCTTTGCAATAGAAGTCAATTTTTATAATAGTCAAGGTTCAAAACTTAATGAAACAGCAAGAAGTTATAAAGAAATTGCAATTGAAACAAAGGATATGAAAAATTTTTCATTTATTTGGATTACAGACGGTAAAGGCTGGTTATCTTCTAAAAATAATCTTCAAGATACATTTAATAGTATAAATCATCTATATAATTTAAAAGATGTTGAAAATGGGCTGTTTAAAAAATTGTAATAGTTAAGTGTGCAATTATATAAAAATTATTTTAGTAAATATCACTGCCCATCACTGCATGGGCTTTTTTTATTGCTATATTTTCTATTTTCTGCTACATATTTTAAGAATAAATAAAGTTATAAAGACTTTAAGGACAGGAATATTTAATGAAAACTAAATTTATCCGCAATTTTAGTATTATTGCCCACATTGACCATGGTAAATCTACTATTGCAGACAGGCTTATAGAATATACAGGTGCTCTTGAAAAAAGGCAGATGAAAGCACAAATACTTGACTCTATGGATATAGAAAGAGAAAGAGGAATTACTATTAAGGCTCAGACAGTATGTTTAAACTATAAAGCTGATGACGGAAATAATTATACAATTAACTTAATTGATACTCCCGGACATGTAGACTTTACTTATGAAGTTTCAAGAAGTCTTGCTGCATGCGAAGGTGCATTAGTTGTTGTAGATGCTTCTCAAGGAGTAGAAGCTCAAACTATTGCAAATACATTTATGGCAGTTGACCAAAATTTAGAGCTTATCCCAGTTATTAATAAAATAGACCTGCCTTCGGCTGATGTGGAAAGAGTTAAGGCAGAAATAGAAGACTCTATTGGAATAGATGCCAGTGGGGCGATACCTGCCAGTGCAAAAGAAAATATCGGCACAAAAGAAATACTTGAAGCTATTGTTAAACAAGTGCCAGCACCAAAAGGCAGTGTAAATAAAAATTTAAAAGCTATGATTTTTGACTCATGGTACGATTCTTACCGTGGTATCATTATTCTTATCCGTGTTATGGATGGCATTATCAGAAAAGGTGATAAAGTGCAGTTTATGGCTACAGGCAGGGAATATGAAGTTATAGAAATAGGTAAGTTTCTGCCACAGGCTGCTCAAATGGAAGAATTAGGACCTGGAGAAGTTGGTTTTATTTCTGCCAGCATTAAAGATGTGCATGAAGTAAAAATAGGCGATACTGTAACACACGCTAAAAATCCTACACAAGACCCTTTTCCCGGCTTTAAAAATGTTAAACCCGTTGTTTTCTGCGGATTATACCCAATTGACCCTAACCAGTATCAAGATTTGAGAGATGCAATAGAAAAACTTATATTAAATGACAGCGCAATAACATTTGAGCCAGAAAGCTCATGTGCATTAGGATTTGGTTTCAGATGCGGCTTTTTAGGGCTGTTACACATGGAAATAGTTCAGGAAAGACTTGAAAGAGAGTTTAATTTAAACCTTATATCAACAGCCCCTACTGTTATTTATAAGATATATAAAACTGACGGCACATGTATAGAAGTGGATAATCCTGCCGATTTGCCAGACCCAAATAACTATATAAAAATAGAAGAGCCGTATATTTCTGCAACATTAATTCTGCCTTCAGAATATGTTGGTGCAGTAATACAGCTTCTACAGCAAAGACGGGGCTGGCAGACTAATATGAAATTTTTGTCACAAAGCCGTGTTATATTAGAATATATGCTGCCATTAATGGAAGTGGTAATGGATTTCTATGATAAATTAAAATCATGCTCAAGGGGTTATGCATCTTTTGATTATGAATTTGCAGAATACAGGGAAAGCAAGCTGGTTAAACTTGATATTCTTATAAATAAAGAGCCTGTTGACGCTTTATCTATTATAGTGCATAAAGATCAGGCAGATTATAAGGGAAGAGAATTAGTTGAAAAAATGAAAGAAGTTATCCCTAGGCAGATGTTTGAAGTAGCAATTCAAGCTGCAATAGGTAATAAAGTAATAGCTAGAAGCACTGTAAAAGCATTTAGAAAAGATGTTATTGCAAAATGTTACGGCGGCGATATAACACGAAAAAGAAAACTGTTAGAAAAGCAGAAAGAAGGTAAAAAGCGAATGAAACAAATAGGCTCTGTTGAACTGCCGCAGGAAGCATTTTTAGCAGTGCTGCGTATAGGAGAAGATAAATAGTATGAGTAAAAAAGAAAAAGATAAACAGACTGGAGAAAAACCTAAAAATTCTTCAAAAGAGATTATAGACAGCATTGTAGTTGCTTTTGTTATCGCTGTATTTATAAGAACTTTCTTTTTAGGAGTATATACTATACCAACAGGCTCAATGCTTGATACTCTGCAAATAGGTGATTTTATACTTGTGAATAAACTTTCTTATAAATTCTCTAAACCAGAGCATGATGACATAGTTGTATTTGAATATCCGCTTAATCCAAAAGTAGATTACATAAAAAGGGTTATTGGGGTGCCGGGTGATGTTATTGAGATAAAAGATAAAACAGTATATAGAAATGGCGAAAAATTAGAGCCTGATTATGTCCGCTTTGAAGAAGGATACCACCTTGCAATATCTGATAATGTGGAAAAGTTTACTGTGCCAGAAGGCTTTTATTTTATGATGGGTGATAATAGAGATAACAGTGCAGACAGCCGATTTTGGGGATATGTAAAAGAAGATGCAATCGTAGGCAAAGCATTTATTATATATTGGTCATGGGGAGAAAATGGTCCTAGATTTTCAAGACTGTTAAATTTGATACATTAATATATAGAAGCGGGTGTAAAACCCGCTTGAGATAAGAATGTAATTTATACTATATATAGTGTGTTTATAAAAACAGTGATTTCCACTGTCAGCAAGAGAAAGAATAATAATTTTAAATTATTCTTTTGGTGTGTTACCTCTGCCACCGCCAGATGGCTTGCCAGTTGTGCTTGGATAATTTGGATTACTACCGCTACTTTTGCTCATAAAAAATCTCCATATTGTTTTTATTTGAAATATATTTCATGTATTATCATACCTCCCCCCTGATACATTATGTCAAGAAAAATTTTAGGAATAAACAATACCTGTATAAAAATTATTCCTGCTTTACCCTCATTTTTTTGAAAGAATATTTCTAACTACATCATAATAAAGATAAAATATATACTGATTTTAAAAATAGACTTTTAAAATTAATATGTCTTAATATCCTCTTTTAAAGGATGCTTCCATGTTATTTCATTCTCTTTGCGACTTAATTTCTTATGAGCTGTTTTTTTGGAATGTTTAGCTGTTAGAAAGTTTTGAGCAATAGCGAGTTGCTGCAGCTATGGAGAAAAACCAGCGAATGTTTAAGGAATTGGAGTATAAGAAATGAAATAACGAAAACTTTGATTTTTGAGATGGGCGGCGGCAGGATAGTTTAAGATATTTTGCATATACATATTAATTAGTAAAATAATAATTACATATATTTTATTAATAACAGCTTTTTTAATCATAGTTTAAAAAATGGGGGTAAAGTAGAAAATTATTCCCCTTGATTATATTCAATTATTATAGTATTCTAAAATGTTTAAATGCAGCGGAGGAATATATGGACTTAAAATATAACAGAATATTATTAAAATTAAGCGGTGAAGCCTTAATGGGCAATGCTCAGTATGGAATTGATGCTGAAACAGTTAAATTTATTGCATCAGAAATCAAACCTATTTATGACTTAGGTGTGAAAATAGGCATTGTTATTGGAGGCGGTAATATTTTCCGCGGAGTATCCCCTGCTGCAAAAGGGATGGATAGAGTTACAGCAGACCACATGGGTATGCTTGCAACAGTAATTAACTGCCTTTCTGTGCAGAATGCACTTGAAATGAATGGCATAGAAACAAGAGTGCAGTCTGCTATTGAAATGAGACAAATTGCAGAGCCTTATATTAGACGCCGTGCTATGCGTCATTTAGAAAAAGGCAGAGTAGTTATTTTTGCAGGCGGCACAGGCAACCCTTACTTTACTACTGACACTACTGCAACACTCAGAGCTTCAGAAATCAATGCAGATGTAGTGCTGAAAGCTACAAAAGTGGACGGCGTATACACTGCTGACCCTAAAAAAGATGCTTCTGCATCAAAATATACTGAAATAAACTATATTGATGTGCTTACAAAAGGTTTAAAAGTAATGGATGCCACAGCAATAAGCATGTGTATGGATAACCAGATACCTTTAATAGTATTTGATATGTTTGGCAAAGACAATTTAATGAAAATAGTTAAAGGAGAGCCTATAGGCACTCTTGTAAAATAAAAGATAAATGAAATATTGTTAGGAGAACTTATGAGCGAAGTTGTTAAGGAATTTAAAAATTCAGTTGAAAAATCTATCAGCTTTTATAAAGAAGAATTAAAAGGTGTTAGAACAGGCAGAGCAAGTGTAGCTATGTTTGAAAATATTAAAGTTGACTATTACGGCACACCTACTCCATTAACTGGAGTTGCTTCTCTTTCTGCACCAGAGCCTAGACTTGTTACTATTTCACCATGGGATGCAAGCCAGATACCAGCCATTGAAAAAGCTATACAAAACAGCCAGATGGGCTTTAATCCATCAAATGATGGCAAAATTATCCGCGTTCCTTTCCCACAGCTTACAGAAGAAAGAAGAAAAGAGCTTGTTAAAATAGTTAAAAAAATGGGTGAAGATGCAAAAGTTGCAATCCGTAATGAAAGAAGAGATGCTAATGATAAAATAAAAAAACAGGAAAAAGATAAAGAAATAAGTGAAGATGATGCAAAAAAACTTCAAGATGATGTTCAAAAAGGAACTGATAATGCTGTTAAAAAAATAGATGAGATTACAGCATTAAAAGAAAAAGAAGTTATGGAAATATAATTTTAATGGATAATAAAAAACTAGTCATTGAAGAACTTTTTAAAGAATGCAGTAAAAGAAATAACTATATATTTAACAACAATTTAGTGAAAGAAATATCTAAAAAAATTGGCTTTGGCAATCCATTTGATGTTACAAAAATAGACATTAAAGAAAAATTGCCAATGTCACTTTTAGAAAAAGATTATTGTATTATTCATTTAGGAGAAGGGAAACATAAGTTTATAAAAGGTGTTAATACAGTTTATCATGAATTTGAAGACATAAAACAGGATGATATTATTAAGTGGGATTATAAAAAAAGCCTTTTGAATCAATATAATGATAGTGAAAGTAATATTTTATCTGTTGCAAATAATCAAAGAATACTACATGACTTTTTATTTGGCAGTGATAATGAATACTATTCTTTATCAATAGAAAAATGCCCTAAAACTTATTTTCCACATAGGACAAAAAAAACATTGGAATATTCCTTTAATAATACACAAATTAAAGCAAAAAATCAGCAAATAGAAATTGATCTAACTATAGAATATAATGGTATTATTGGATTATTTGAAGCAAAGAATGGTAAACCCACTAATTTTAATATATATCAGCTTTTTTATCCATACTTATATTATGCACTATCAGATTTAGAGTATAAACAAATTAAATGTGTTTATTTAGTAAGAACAAAACAAAATAATACATCAGAAATCACACTTTGGGAATATGAATTTGAAGACAAAAAGTTAGACTCTATAAAATATATTAAATCAAAAAGATATATTCTAAATACATTACAAGGTGCATAATGATAAACTTTAATACATTATATTTAGAAGACACTTTAAAAATACTTAAACAAATTCCAGACAACTCTCTTGATATGGTATATGGGGATCCTGATTATAATGTTGGAATAAATTACAATGGCAATAAATACACAAAAAGCTGGGATAAATATATTGAATGGTATTGTGAACTTGCAAGTGAATCTATAAGAGTATTAAAACCAACGGGTAATCTTTTTTTAATAAATTATCCAAAGCAAAATGCATATTTACGAGTTAAATGTCTTGATAATATATGTTATAAGGTATATGATTATGTGTGGATATATAATTCCAATGTAGGTCATAGCCCAAGCCATTTAACTACAGCACATAGATCAATTTTACATGCAACAAAAACAAAAAATAATAACTTTTATAAAGAAAATATTGCCGTTCCATATCAGAATCCAACAGATAAAAGGATTATGCAGAGAATTCAAAATGGATCCACTGGGCGAATGCCATATTCATGGTTTTATTATGACCTAGTAAAAAATGTTAGTAAAGATAAAACATTCCATGCCTGCCAAATACCACAAAAATTAGTAGAGATGCTTATTTTATCTTGTACTCAAAAAAATGATACTGTATTTATATTGTTTGGGGGCAGCGGCGGAGAAATTATACAGTGCGAACAATTATCAAGAAAATGGATTAGCTGTGAACTTAATCAGGAATACTATCAAATGATTTTAGATAGACTAGAAAATAATGGAGATATAAAAATAGAATATAAATTGCAGAATAAAAGAAATAAATATACAAGTTTAGACTATATCAATCAATAATGTGTTATTATGAATAATAAAGGTTTAGAAAATCTTCATATTGCTGTAATTATGGACGGCAACGGCAGATGGGCTAAAAAAAGGGGACTTCCCCGCTTTTTAGGTCATAAAGAGGGTGTTAAGACTGTTAAAAAAATTATCACTCATACTGCTAAAAACCATTTAAAAGCATTAAGCATATTTGCATTTTCTGCTGAAAACTGGCTCCGTCCAAAAGAAGAAGTTTCTTTTTTAATGAACCTGCTTGATGAGTATGTTGTTTCAGAATGGGATACTATTACTAAAAATAATATTCGTTTTGTAATGTCTGGCAAAGCAGAGCTTATACCAGAAAAAACAAGGCAGTCTCTTTTAAAGCTTAAAGAAGAAACAAAAAATAATACTGGTCTGCTTTTAAATATGGCATTAAGTTACAGTGCGCAGGATGAACTTGTAGACTGTATGAAACAGATTGCAAAAAAAGTGCAGAAAGGCAGTATAAATATTGATGATATATCAAAAGATACTATTAGAGATAATCTTTATAACAGCGAACTTCCAGATGTGGATTTACTTATACGCACAAGCGGTGAGCAGCGTATAAGTAACTTTATGTTATGGCGAATATCTTATGCAGAGCTTTATTTTACAGATAAACTGTGGCCTGATTTTAATGAAAAAGATTTTGACAAAGCAATAGATGAATTTAATAAAAGAGTTCGCAGGTTTGGTAAAACTGATGAACAGTTAAACAATAATTGAGGGAATTTATGGACAGCAAAAAATCAAAAGAAATGTTTATGCGGATAGTTGTGGCATTAATACTTATACCACTTGCACTATTATTAATTATAAAAGCACATTCCCATATATTTTTGACTATTGTTGCTTTGCTATCTATATTAGGAACACATGAATTTATAAAAATTATGAAAAATGATAATATCCGCTTATATACTCCATTAATGTGGGTGTCATCAGCTGCTGTGCCATTTTTAATATACTTTTTAGGGTTTGCTGCTTTTACTGCCTACTCATTCGTTATTATTTTTATATTATTCCTTTTAAAAATGTTTTCTGCAACCCCAACAGAAAAAGTTATGGAAGAAGTATCATATAACTTTTTTGCTGTAATGTTTGTGCCATTTATGTTTACTTTCCTTGCTCTTTTAAAAAATATAGGCTATGAATGGGTATTATTTTTATGTTTTATTGTATGGGCAAGTGATTCTTTTGCATATTTTACAGGTGTTACCTGCGGCAAGCACAAACTTATTCCAAAAGTAAGTCCCGGCAAATCTATAGAAGGTCTAATTGGCGGCACAATTGGTGCATTAATAATTGGTGCTCTTTTTAACTATTATCTTTTAAATGAAAACTGGATAATTATGGCGATTATTATTGTAGATGTAATAGTGGCTGGTGTAATTGGAGATTTAATTGAGTCTATGATAAAACGCAGTGCAAATGTAAAAGACAGCGGCACACTGCTTCCGGGGCATGGCGGTATTTTAGACAGGTTTGATTCTTTAATGATTGCAGGTCCTGTTCTTTACTTTTATCTTATATATATTGCAGGCAAATAGTTATGAATAAAAAGAAAATAGGTATTATAGGTGTTACTGGCTCAGTTGGCTCATCAAGTGTGGAAGTAGTTGCTGCAAATAGTGATTTATTTGATACAGTATTTGTTACAGCTCACCAGAATATGCAGGGGCTTGAAAAAGCAAAAAATCTGCTTAATGCAAAATATGCGGTCCTTACAAGCAGCCCTGAAAGCAGCAGACAGATATTAGACATTATTAATAACGAAATGGTAGATATTGTTCTTTTTGCAGCAGCTGGTGTATCTGTTGTCCGACTTGTATATGATATTGTAAAAAATGGCACACATATTGCCCTTGCTAATAAAGAATCTATCGTTACAGCAGGAAGCCTTATAATGAATGAAGCAAAAAACAGCGGTGCAAAGATACTGCCTGTTGATAGTGAACATTCTGCAATATTTCAGTGCCTTTTAGGACAGCAAAAACAATATGTTTCAAAAATTACACTGACAGCAAGCGGCGGTCCATTTAGACACAGACCAAAAGAAGCATTTAACTATATTAATAAGAAAGAAGCATTGAAACACCCTAACTGGTCTATGGGCTCAAAAATTACAGTTGACTCTGCAACTATGATGAATAAAGGGCTGGAATTAATAGAAGCAAGATTTTTATTTGATATGAAATCAGAAAAACTTGATGTCATAATCCATCCAGAAAGTATTATTCACTCATATATTACTTTTACAGATGGCTCTACAATAGCTCAGCTTGGAATGCCTGATATGAAAACACCTATTGCAGTTGCATTAGGCTATCCTGATAGAATTAACTCAACAGTCCAGCCTTTAAATATGTGGGAACAGAAATCACTTACATTTTTTAAACCTGATTTACAGAAATTTAAATGCTTAAAAATTGCTGTGGATGTATTAAAAACAGATTCTAATGCTTTAATGACTGCAATGAATGCAGCAAATGAACAGGCAGTTTATGCATTTTTGAAAGAAAAGATAGTATTTAAAGATATTCCTGATGTTATAGAAGAAGTTTTAGGGAAAGTAGAGATACAGGATGCTGAAACTATTGATGAAGCAGAAGCAAATATTATAAAATACCAAAAAGCTGCCGAAGAAATCACAGGAAGATTATAATATATTTTCAAAATCTGAGTTTATGTGTAACAGCATAAATTCAGGCTTATTTGTTTTAATAATGTTCTGCTTAAAGCAGATAACAAAAGGTTGCTTTATAAGATATTTGCAGTAGTAAGATTATGCTACATATCATTAATAATAGTTTTTAATGCAGGAATAAAATATCCTGAATCAATTAATGATAGACCAATCTCTTTTGCTGTTCTTCCTTTACTATCTGTTATTGCAGTATCTGCCCCTGCATTTAACAAAGCATGCACCATATCTATATTATTTTTTATTACTGCAAGCATTAGTGGAGTATAACCCTGACTGTTTTTTATATTTAAATCAGCTCCGTTTTTTTCTAAAAACTGCAGCTGCTCTATATTTGCACTTAAAGTTGCTGCATGGTTTGATATTTTTATGACAGGTGCTTCATCAAAATAAGCAGGTGCATTAATATTAACACCTTTTTTAAGCATAGCAAGCAGAACTAATTCATAACTTTTTATATATACTCTCTCAAAATTTTTAGCAAAAGCCGTCATACCATCATTATCCTGCACAGTCCAGTCTATGCCAGCATTCATTAATATTTCTACAGTTTCAGGTGATTTTACATAGTGAAGTAAAGTGCCGCCATTTTGTGTTTTAAAATTAATATTAACACCCTGCTCTTTTAAAAGCTCTGATAATAAAGCCGTATTATTTTCAGTTACTGCATCATAAAGTTTTGTTTCCAGCTGGTTCATAGACTGCTCCTATACATAAAATTTTAAGCCTTCAAGTTTACTGATAGCTGTATAAAGGCTTTCTAGTTCTTCATATGTCCATACTTCTGTTGTTGCTGATATGCTTATATATTTTCCTGTCCTGCTTATATTTTCTGCAAAATTAACATCACTTCTTCCATCAAAAACCTTTCTTGCATCAGCTAAAAAATTGTTTGTGTTTTCTCCCATAATTTTAAATGTAAAAACATCTGGAAATTTTTGCAAGTCTTTTAATGTTTTGCCGTTATTTTCTATATTCTGCATACTTTCTCCTTATCTTTTATTACTCTGCCAAAAACTCTTCCTATGCCTTCCAGACTTTTTACAGCTTTTACTAACTTTGCAGGCACTTCGGTAGATTTCTCATACTGCCAGCGGCTTCCGGGAAGCGGGTCAAATGGATGGGAATGTATAGTTACTCTGCCTTTCCATTTTTCTATAAACTTATATGTTTCTTCATAAGTTTCTTCTGTTTCATAGGGCAGTCCAAATATCAAATCTACAACTATTTCAAAATTTTTATTTAATAAAAGTTCAATAGCTTTTTCTGTTTCTGCAAGCCCTGAACGCCTGTGCATAATCTTCTGCATATAATAAGATGCAGACTGCAGTCCTAAAACTATCTGCTTATTATCACAGTATTTAACAAGCAAATCTACAAGCTCTTTTGAAACACCTGACGGGTCTAATTCTGATGGAAATGTGCCATAAAAAAGTTTGCCTTTTGTCCCTATTGTGCTGCGGACATTATATAAAAGACCTTCTATTGCTTCTAAATTTATTCCCTTGTTATACTGGTATGATGAAGCATCAGGTGCAATAAACCGCACATCTGCAAAACCTTTTCTGCTTAAAGCAAATTTTATTTCTTCCACAATAAAATCTATACTTCTGTGCCTTAGTCTGCCACGGAAAAGCTGGGGTGTCTGGCAGTAAGCACATCCACTTGGGCAGCCCCTGACTATCTCTATTGGTCCAAGTGAAACCATTTTTCTTGGAAATACTCTGTATTCATCAAGGTTTAATACTTTTTTGCCAGTAATTATTCCTTCCACTCTGCCAGAATGTGCCATTTCTATAATATCTTTAATACTTTCTTCGCCTTCGCCTGCACATACTCCGTCAAAATATTCAAGCATATCTTCACTTCTTGCACTGGGATGAGCTCCACCGCATACAGTATTTATTTTAGGCAGTTTTTCTTTAAGTTTTGTAACATAATCAATATATGCACTGCTTGTGCCTGTTAAAAATGAAAATAAAGCTAAATCATCTTCTTTTAAAAATTCAAAAGCATCCTGTGGTGTTAATACATAATAATCCTTTTCAGGAAACCATTTTTCATAAGCTGCTAAAAGTGCTCTTATAGAGTGTTTATTAGTCTTATCCCTTACAAATACTACTCTTTTCATTTATTTTTTCTTAACCTTAAGTTTTAAACCTTCTATATTTGTAATAATAACTATATCATTTACTAATAAACTTTCGTCACTGTAAGCATTCCATATTTCTTCATATATTTTAACTCTTCCAATGCCGTTTTCCCAATCTATTACACGAGCTTCCTTATCAAGCATAGTTTCTGGACCTGATGATGGTCTTTTTGTAAAATCTTTTATTATAAGCCTGCCTATTAATAAAGCTATCAATAAAGTTGTGCCTGTAATTAATATTATAACCCATAAAGATACAGATATTCCCGCAGAATGCTCGCTGTCAAAAAGCATACGAAGTCCAAAAATAAGGCTCACAAGACCTGCCACTGTTAATGCCCCAAAACTTGTAATAAATATTTCTGCAATAAAAAGCCCAAAGCCTAAAAGTATAAGCATTATTCCTAAAAAGTTTATAGGTATAATATTTGCACCAAAAGCAAATACTATTAAGCATACAATGCCAAGCCCTGCAAAAACAAATGTGCCGGGCATTTTAATTTCAAGCATAATAAGGATAATGCCAAGGAAAAGAACAGCTGCTAAAAAATCAGGGTTAGCTATAATATTATATATTTCCTGCTTAAAATCAGGGTATAAATTGATTATATCTGCATTTTCTGATATATTATATTTTTCAGAAATTATTTTTATAAGCTCATCGTGGTTTACAACTGCATCAACAATATTCAGCTTCAATGCCTCTGATGATGTATAGCTTTTAGATTGTGTAACCATACCAACAGCCACTTCAATATTTTTACCACGCTTTTCTGCAATAGTTTTAATTAATGCAGTAGTGTCATTTAAAACTTTTTCTGCCATATCACCTTTTATATCTTCTCCATTTGATGAAACAGGATGGGCTGCCCCTATATTTGAGCTTTCACTCATTGCAGAAAATTCTGCAGCCATGGTAATAAAAATACCAGCTGAAGCTGCCCTTGCACCATTTGGATAAACATAAGATATAACAGGCACTTTTGCAGAAAGCAGTATCTGAACTATTTTTCTTGTAGATTCAAGAACACCCCCCGGTGTATCAATATACATCAATACTGGCACATTATCTTTTTCAGCTTTTGATATATTAGCCTCAATAAATGATGCCGCTGCATCTGTAATCACTCCATCAATAGTAAAAGAGTATATTTTATCATAACTATTTTCACCATAGGATATTTGTGAAAAGCATAGTGTAATCATTACTAATAAAATTATTTTTTTCATATTATATTCTCTCATATCTAAAAAAATAAGCACCATCACTGCTTACAAATTTTCTAAAATATTTTGTAGGAAAATAATTATCTACATGGCGGACAAAACTTGTTTCATATATAGATTTTATTCCTTTTACTTCTTTTAAATTTTCATTTATTTCTTCCGCATAATCATCATGGTCTGTTGCTATCTGCATAAGCCCGCCTTTTTTCAACTTTGAAACCATAAGCTGCATAAATTCAGGCTTTAAAAGCCTTCTTCTTTTATGCTTTTTTTTAGGCCATGGGTCTGGAAAGTTTACATAAATATTACTTAAAGCTTCATCTTCCATAAGCCTCAAAATAAGAGCTGCATCAAACTGGATAATGCGTATATTATCAGCATCTATTTTATTTACCCTTTTTTCTGCCAGTTTAAATATTTTTTTAAATACTTCCACTCCAAGCCAGTTTTCTTCTGTCCTGTCAGCTGCATATTTTGCAATAAACTCTCCATTTCCTATACCTATTTCTAAATTCAAAGGCTTATTATTGCCAAATATTTCCATACATGTTAAAGGTCTTAGCTTAATATCAGGATAAAGCTGGCTCCAGACTGCATCACCATAAAGAGCATTGTTTTCAAAAGGCAGTTTCAATGTTTCACCATTTTTATCAATATTTTCTGCATAACGGATACCTCCCTGCCACCATGAAAAAAATGCTGGAAGCTGCCTTTCATTTTTACTTAAATTATTTTCTTCCATTCTATTCTCATTTACTACTGATTTGATAAATTATTTAACTTCTCCATAATTTCTTCAAGATTTAATCCATGCATAAGGCAGCTTTTTTCTAATGTTTCATTTTGTATACCCATGCAGCTAAGACAGCCCATATTAAGGCTTTCAAAAAACTCTTTTGCTCCATTAATATTTTTTAAAATATCAGCTGTCAAAGTATCTTTTGTAATAATCATAGCTCCTCCTTAAAAAAACACTTGCTATTTTCATAAAAAATAGGTTATCATTTTACTCCCTAAAAAGCAAGGAGGAATGATATGGCAAGACGCTGCGATGTTTGTGGCAAAGGTCCTTTAAGTGGAAACTTAATAAGCCATGCACACAATGTTTCAAGAAGAAAGTTCTACCCTAACCTTCACAGTGTAAAAACTGTTGAGGCAGATGGAACTGTTGTAAGAAAAAAAGTTTGTGCAAAATGCCTTAAAGCCGGCAAAGTTAAAAAAGCATAAGAAAAAAGCTTTTATATACAATTATTCCCGCCTGAATGCTGCTGATTATATATAATCAGATAGTTTTTAGGCAGGATGACAGCTTTATTTTTTTACATATTACTGCCGCTTCGGTTATACTACCCAGCGGCACAGCCTTACCAATGAAAATACACTATTTTCATAACAGTGTTTTTGTATTGTTTTTTTGCTGCATATCAAATCATATCTATTACTTTCAAAAATATTTAAGAAATTTATGCAAATCTTTTGTTGAAGTATTATTCTTTTAGTAGTATAATGTATAAGTAATTTATAATTATATATATGGAGCAGTAAATGCAGCAGCAGGAGTTTGAAAAATCTATATCTAAATTTTTTGAAAAAGCAGGTGTCCGCCTTATAAAAAAAGGTGAAGGATATGATGATAAAATTACATTTCCTGCCTATCTTTTGCTAGATACAAAACGCAAATCATATTATTTTGCAGAAACAGATATTCAAACTATAAATAACGATACTGCACAATCTGTTTCCAAACTCGCTGCGGACAATTCACTTTCAGAAAATAATGCAAATGCTTTATATAAAATAGGTCAGGATATAAGTGCAAATAATAACAAGTTTGAACTTGCTGATGATGATATATCTGCCTTTGAGTGCAAATCTGCACTTATAATCAGCGAAGAAAACAGTGCTGAAATTAAAGAATATTTAAACAGTAATTCATATAAATTCCAAACTGTGCCTTTAAAGGGAGAGTTTTTAGTTATATTTTTTGATAAAGGAATGGAAGATAATTTAGCAGAACTTTATAAAAAATATAGTAATGATACAAATAATATTTTAGAAGAAGATGATATTGCTCCAGTTTTTGCTCCAAAAGAAGACAGCAGTATAGAAGATATTGATTTATCTGCCCCAAAGAATAGTAATTTTGATGCTGAAACACCACTTGTTGAGCCAAAACCTGAAAATGATACAGAAACAAAATCTGCTAAGGTTGAAAGTAACAGCACAGAAAATGCAGAAGAAAGTTCAGAATATACCGCAGAAGATGAGCTGTTAGATAGTATTGATTTATCAGACCTTTTAAAACCTGTGCAGGAAGATGACACTCCAAAAGATGAGGTAGAAGCTGAGCTTTTATATGGAAAGCTTTTAAATGAACAGACAGATAAAATTGAAGTTTCTACAAGCGGACCTGTTGAAAAAACATTTGATGAAATACCTGCGGGTATTATAAGTGAAGAAGAAATAAAAGATATGGCTTCTGATGAAAGCGGCAAATCTAATAATACTTCTTCTAATGATAAAAAAAATGCAAAATTAAAAAATAAAGAAGAAAAACGACAGGCAAAACTTGCTAAAAAACGAGCAAAAGAAGCCGAAAAATATACTTATGAAAATAGAAATAAACCATGGCTTGATATTCCCGGAAAAATAGCTGCAAATATTATTGGTATAATCTTTTTTCTACCAGCATATATATTAAATAAAATTGTGGGCAGGTTTCTTCCTCCTTTTGTAATATACTGGCTCACTGCTATTATTGCAATTTATGGCGGCTATCAGTTCGTTTTCTCACTTTTGCCGCAGCCTTTAAGTGATGTATTTTTAAAAGAAGCTAATAATGCTGTTAATATGATACAAAATTATAAAATTGATATGCCTGACGGTCAAGCAGTAAGTGATATTGCTGAAATGTCTATTGCTATGATGAAAAGCAGTGCAATAGCATTTTACGGTTCATTAAAAGGTGTTGAAATCCTTATGAATAATGGCTATCTTTTACAGTATTCACTGGGATTTGGTGCTGTTATAATGATATTTCCAGCATTTCGTTTTATAGGAAAAACTATTACTATTTTTTCAGTGATTTCTTATTTTATGCTGCCTGTTGTTACATATTCTCAAAGTATGCTTATTCAGCACAGCTTTAATATGCCTGATATTTCTTTAACTGCTTCTGCAGTTCATTTTATAGTTTATATATATCCATTATTACTGCTTTTTGCAGTTTTATATATTTCATCAGCCTTAGTGCCTGATAAAAATACTAGAAAAGAGGTGCTGCCTTGAGTAAAACTATACAACCATTAGAATGGGTAGATGATTTAAGATTAGGTGATTATTCTCTTGATAACCACACAAAAGAATTTTTACGGTTTGCAAATGTATTTATAGATGCAAAAAATGTTGGCAACGGCGAAGAACAGCTTGATAATGTATTAAATCACCTTACAGAATATTCGCACAAGCATTTTCCACCTCAGGAAGATTTAATGGAGCGTATTAAGTATCCATCACTTGATGAGCATAAAACAGACCATAAAAAATTTAATTTAGGTGTGGCAAAACTTCTGAAAAAAAGATTACTGCTTAAAAGAGCAAATGTGCCTGCTGATGAATATGACGAAAGGGGAGTTGACGGCGTTCTAACGGATATTGCCGATTTTATTACAGACTGGTATCACAGCCATATGCTTGGTGCTGATAAAAGACTTTCTGATTATTATAACTACGAATATAAAGAATGATAAAATGTGTGGGGCAAAATTTGCCCCTTTTTTATTCATAAATTATTTTTTTCATATTTTTATAACAATACAGCACCATTTACACTATATAGTGTTATAAATACATCTTTTGAATTATCTTATCTTTTAGATACTTCGCCTTTCAGGCTCAGTATGACCTGCACCCTTCGCAATATAAGTCATTTTGAGCATGATTTTAAAGGCGAAAAATCTATATTATACATATTAAAGCAAGGTATAATTTAAACTTTTTTCGTTAGTTAAATTTAAAATCTATTCACCTGACTGTTCCTTTCCCAGCTTTTTTTTCATAATATGTATTATCCTGTTACTTATTTTTTCTTTAAAATTGTTTAATATTTTAAGTGTTATGCTGTCTAATGCTCCCTGCTCTACTGCTATTTTTGCAGCATTTGCACCGCAGTTAATTACTTCCTGAGCCTGATAAAAGTGAAACATATCAATACCTGATAACTTTGGCTCAATAACTGCCACTGCTTCCTGCATTTTTGCTTTTGCAAGACAGCGGGAAACTATCCCCATAGACCTGCTCATAGTTTCAAGCAGACCGGGGGCTGATGAATTATCTCTTTCTTCTATATATTCATGAAGATGAACTGCCACAATATTTTTGTGTTTATTATTATGCAGCACATCAACAGGCAGCGGGTTAGTAACTGCCCCATCTACATAATAGCTGCCTTCATATAGATAAGGCCTCATAACTCCGGGCACAGAAATACTTGCCCTTATTGCATGTATTATAGGACCTTCTGAAAAAATACATTCTTTACCAGTATCAAGATTAGTAGCTGTAATATATAAAGGTATTTTAGCATCTGAAAACTTTGCGTATCCCAAATGTTCTTCAAAAGCCTGCATTAATTTTTTGCCGCCAATAAAGCCGCCAGAAAATGAAACATCAAATGTCATAAATGTAGATTTTTTGTTTAACCCAGTAAGCCATGATTTTAATATATCAAGCTTTCCCAAACAGTAGTAAGCTGCAACTATTGCACCCATAGATGTGCCTGCCACTGCTGTAATCTGATAACCTTCTTTTTCAAGTGTTTCTATTACTCCAATATGTGCCATACCCTTTGCAGAGCCGCTGTCCAGTGCAAGTGATATTTTTTTATTATAAATTATATCTTTTATTATACTCATAAATTATATTCTCCACCTATTTCTAAAAGAACTAATTTATCTTTATCTATTACTTTTTTTATCCTGCGAACTGGCTCTCCTGCTGGCTCACTGCTCATTGTATAAGTGCCGTAATGCATAGGGATAAACTTTTTGCCGCCTAATATTTCAAAAAGAGCCGCTGCTTCTTCAGGGTTTATATGATGGTCTCGCATCATATAATAAGGGCTGTAGCTGCCTATCGGCATAAGGCATATATCAGGGCTTCCCATGGTGTTTTTTATATCCTTATACATTTCTTCATTATATGCAGTATCACCTGCAAAAAATATTTTATGACCTTTATGCTCTATCATGAAACTGCCCCAGAGCCTTTTATTCTGGTCAAATAAACCCCGTCTGCACCAGTGGTCAGAAGGCAGAAATGTAACACGAACATTATCTTTTAAATAAATATATGACTGATACCAGCCAGCTTCCTGTCTGCTTATCCATTTTAACGGGCAGCTGTTAAAAAGCTCTGATGTTTTAAGCGGAAGCAGTGCTTCCATATCTGGATTATTTTCTAAAAGAGATGATATACTTTTTATACTTAAATGGTCATAATGGTCATGGCTTATAAGAATATATGAAATATTTTTCAAATCTTTAATATTAAATGGAAGTGCTGTATCTCTTTTATTTGTAATTAAATCAAAAAAAACAGGGTCTGTTATAAATGATATACCTGCAATGTTTATATAAAAACAGGAATGACCAAGCCAGTATATTTTATTATCTTCAAAACTATTGATTTTATTAACTTTTATAATAGATTTTTCTTTTGCAAGCTCTTCTTTCTGTGGGTTTCTTTTAACAAGCCATCTGATAGTTTTAAATAAATGAGTTTTCTTTTTGACTAAATCTTTTGAAAACCTGCCATTAACTAAAATATTGCCTGAATAATCTGCCTTTAATAAAGGCAGATTATTATTTAATTCATATTTGATATGGTTTGACATACTTAACCTGTCATCAAATGCTATTTAAAAAGCATTCCTTTTGCAACCTGCGATGCAATTTCTTTACCCTGCAGCTCTGCAAGCAGTTCAAAAGCATATTCAAATGCAGCTGCAGGACCTGCTCCAGTAATAACTTTGCCATCTTTTACAACAAATTTATCATTTTTATAGCTGCCACTTGGTGCATTATTTTCCATGCCAGGATACATTGTAAAATCTTTATCAGCTAATATTCCAGCCTTATCAAGAACCATAGGTGCTGCACATATTGCAGAAACTATTTTGCCTTTGCCATAAGCTTCTTTTATTATATCTATAACTATACTGCTGTCTCTTAAATTAGATGCACCGGGCATACCACCGGGACATATAAAAGCATCATAGTCATCTGTTTTAATGTCTTTTACATCTTTATCAGCCATTATTTTTACATTATGGGAGCTTACCACCTGCATGCCAGTCACGCCAGCAATAGTTAAATCAACTCCACCTCTGCGTAAAATATCCACAGGTGCAAGAGCTTCTATATCTTCAAACCCGTCTGCTAAAAATACAACCGCTTTTTTCATATTTTCCTCCAATTATTATTTAATGAATCTCATAATAGACTTATTAAAATATTAAAAATTTGTTACAAGAGCTTCAATCACTGTATTTCTATTATGCTCTTTTCCTCCAATATAATAAAAATGCTCTTTTAAATCTATATTAAAACTATTCCAATATATATCTATGTAAGAATTCTTACGATATTTATTATGATGCCATGTTGATAGTATAAATTTTGATTTTGTGTTTAACAACATATTAAATAACGATACCTCATCATCATGCCTCCAAGCATTAAAATAATCTGAATACCTATCAATATACGGTGGATCACAATAAATAATATCATTTTTGGTTGCATAATTAATTGTATTATTAAATGATTGAGTTGTAAATTGATAATCATAAGTTTCCAGTAACATTTCAATATTTTTTATTTGATTCACAATCTTTGTAATATAACTTCTTGAAAATCTATTATTCTTTTTACAAAATGGAACATTAAAGTTACCTTTACTATTAAATCGCATCATACCATTAAAACAGCTACGATTAAGAAATATAAAATCATAAGAATTAGGATTTTTATTAAATCTCTCTCTAACTTCCATGTAATAATCATTAGAATATTTATTGAGTTTGATACTTTCACTTAATAAAAATAGTTTCATCTTATCAGATGTTATTACCCCTGTTTTTATATCATTATAAAAGTTGATTATATAAGGATTAGTATCGCAAAAAATAGCTTTATTTGGCTTAATATTAAATCCAACTACGCCTGAACCCATAAAAGGCTCATACCAAATATTATAATTTTCAGGTAATTTATTCTTTATCCATTCTGTTAATTTTGTTTTTATTCCTTGACATTTAATTGGTGGAATTATCATTACTCTCTTCCTATATACTTCAAATATTCTTTTAATGTTGATATTTTCTTTGTTCGTCCATCATTTGTAGTAATAGTTATTTTATTATAGTTCATCCAATAGGCATCAAACATTTCTTCCCCATAATCTTTAAATACTCCATTACCATTAATTATATCTTGTATTTTAGTAATACTTCCTATATTAGCGGTATTACCACTACCGCTTTTATCACTTGCTATTTTCCATTTTTCAATAAAGAAGAATTCTATATTTTTAATTACTGATTCTATTGTATACAATTCATTTATATTAAACATATTTATTTCGTCAACAATATAATTACGAGAATAAATTATGCCTAAACAATAGTGGGCTTTATATTCATTATATGGATACTGAATATTTTTACTTGATGCTCTATTAATAAAATATTCACCGTGTGAACCCAATGTAAACCCATTGCATTTGTTATCACTTTTTCTATAAGTTGTTTTAATATCAACAGCATACTTAATAGAGGGATTTTCTATAAATACAAAAGACATATCAGGATAATAATTTTGATGATCAGCTAAAACCAAATTGAATCCTTTTTCAAATGCAAAACGACTAATAATTGGAAATATATGTATTTCAAGTATTTTAGAAATAATCTTTGTATCGGTAGATATTGTAAAAATATTCTTATATACATCTATAAAACCCTTAATTGTCCAGTTTTTTGATTCATCAGAAACATACTGATTTAATATACTTAAAAAAGCAGAGAATTCTGTTTCAAACTTCTTTTTATCCATATAAACTCCACAAAGTCATACAAAAAAAATAATGTTAGACATTACATTTTATTAAATATTATCCTTCAATTTCATTGCTCTAACTACTAAAAATATACCAATACATATAAAAGCAAGGCTTGCTGCATGTGGGGCACGGATAAAACCAAGCATTAAATCATCAGCCCTAAACATTGTAACAAAACCACGAATTAATCCATATGATATTAAGTATATACCAAAAATTAAACCTGTTGAAATATTTTTACTGTTACGCCAAAAATAATACATAATTGCAGCAGCTGTAAAATTTAAAATCATTTCATAAAAAAATGTAGGGTGCACTGCCAGTGTGCCAAAATCTCTGTATGCTGCAGGCATATGTTTATCTGTAAAGCTGATACCCCACGGCACATATTCTTTTAATTCATATACTTTGCCTTGAAATGTTACTTCTGCCCCGTTTTTAGCTATTTCATTTAATTTTGATACATTTTCTGGCATGCTGTTTAAATTAAATGTATATAATACAGATGTCCAGAAATCTGTAAACACTGGCTTTAATCTGAATATTATTTCTGGTGGAGTAATTACAGGCACCCCATGAGCTTCCCCGTTTGCAAAGTTGCCTAATCTTCCAAGCCCCTGCCCTAATATAAGCCATGGTGCAATTAAGTCACCAAAAAACATAACTTTTATTTTCAAATAGTGAGAATATATAAGGGCTGCAATAAAACCCATTATAATACCTCCATGAATTGCAAGCCCCCCATGCCATACTGCAAATATTTCAAGCGGAGTATCTTTATAAAATTCCCACTGAAAAATAACATAATATATCCTTGCACCAATTAATGCTGCAATAAATACTACTATTATCATATTTTCAAGATATTCTTTTTTATAACCCATTTTTACCATCTTCCTGCCTGCCATAAATATGCAGATAAGAAGACCTGTAATTATCATAAGGCTGTATATACGCAGCTCAAAATTACCTATTTTAAAAAGATATGGCATCATTATAAAAAACTCCAAAATTTAATTGTATCATATTAATATAAAAAATGAAGATGTCAATAATTTAGATAGCAGTATACCATATTTAAGTATGTAATTATATATATATTATATTATACAGAGCCTGAATAGCGAAGTATCTAGATTGCCAAACTCTGACCCATAATATAACATTTAAAATTGCTGCAATCGTTTTTAGATTTTACAAAAAAATACTTGACAATTTCAAGGTATTTCATTAAAAATATAGCCTACGACTTATCACACTGGCAAAATAAGAGCTCGGCGTGTTCCTTATATAATAATATAAGGTGCTTAATCTTATCAGTGGAAGAAAAAAACTAAAGGAGATTAATATGTCGTATATTTCTATGAAAAGCCTGTTAGAAGCAGGTGTTCATTTTGGTCACAGAACTAATCGCTGGAACCCTAAAATGTCAAAATATGTGTTTGGTGCAAGAAATGGTATCTACATTCTTGACCTTCAAAAAACTGTTCAATGCTTTAATAATGCATTTGAATTTACAAGAGATATGGCTAAACAAGGCTGTAATTTCTTATTTGTAGGCACTAAAAAACAAGCTCAAGATGCTATTAAAGCAGCTGCTGAGCAGTGCGGTGCATACTATATTAATAACCGCTGGTTAGGCGGCACTCTTACTAACTTTAATACTATTAAAGGCAGAGTTGCAAGACTTAAAGAATTAGAAGAAATGTTTGCTACTGATTTTATCAAACGCTTTACTAAAAAAGAAGCTTCTCTTCTTAAAAAAGAATATGATAAATTAGAGAAAAACTTAGGCGGTATCAAGGATATGAAAAATATCCCTGATGTTATGTTTATAGTTGATATTAATATGGAGCAGAATGCAGTTTTAGAAGCTCATAAATTAGGTATACCAATAGTTGCAATAGTTGACACTAACTGCGACCCGGAAATGGTTGACTTCCCTATTCCCGGGAACGACGATGCTATCAGAGCATGCCAGCTTATTGCAGGCAGACTTGCTGATGCTATTAATGAGGGCAGACAATCTAGAGAAGATGAACTTGTTGGCGAAGTTAGAGATGCATCTAAAGAAGAAGATGTGGAAGAAAATGAAATAGTTTCTATGGCTGAAGCTGAACTTAATGATATACCAGAAGATGAGGTGAAATAATGGCTGAAATTACTGCATCACTTGTAAAAGAACTTCGTGAAAAAACTGGCGCAGGTATGATGGACTGCAAAAAAGCATTGGCAGAAACAGGCGGCGATTTAGAAAAAGCTGTTGACTTTCTCCGCACTAAAGGTTTAGCTGATGCTGCTAAAAAATCAAGCAGAGTTGCTGCTGAAGGTTTAGTTGTAACTTATATGTCTGATGATTTAAAAAATGGTGCTATCGTTGAAATAAACTGCGAAACAGATTTTGTTGCAAAAACTGATGATTTTATAAAATTTTCTAATGATATATGCAAACTTATTGCTGATAAAAAACCAGCTGATATGGATGCTTTAATGGCTCTTGACTATGAAGGCTTATCAGTTGAAAAAACTATTGCAGAAAAAGTTGCAAAAATTGGTGAAAATATAAAAATCCGCCGTTTTGCTCAATATGATGCTGCTGGCAGATTAGAAGCATATATTCATGCAGGTGGTAAAATAGGCGTATTAGTTGAGTTTGATAATGTATGTGATACTGATAAAGAAGTTATCAGAGATGTTGCTCTGCATATCTGTGCTGCTAACCCACTTTGCATAAGTGATAAAGATTTAGACCCTGCTGTTATTGAGCATGAAAAAGCTATCTATATCCAAAAAGCAAAAGAAAGCGGTAAACCTGACAATATTATTGAAAAAATAGTTGAAGGTCAGGTAAATAAATTTAAACAGGAATCATGCCTTATTAGTCAAAAATTTGTTAAAAATCCTGATGAAAGCATAGCTAAACTTTTAGGCGATAAAAAAGTTATTCGCTTTACTAGATATCAGCTTGGCGAAGGTATTGAAAAGAAAAAAGAAGACTTTGCTGAAGAAGTTAGAAAACAGGCAGGTTTATAAGAAATTTCTCATATAAAATTTCAGGGGGGGGGAGCTTATGCTCCCCTTTTTAAGTTTAGGATTAATAGATAAAGATGTGGACTTATCCAAAAATTTTATCATATAAATCATTTTGAGCCTGATTTTAAAGGCTAAAAATCTAAAAAATATATATTTACAGCAGTGCATAATATATTCAAAACTATCCAGTTTTGTAGATACTTCGCCTTATTACTCTCAGTATGACCCATTTTGCTTTAACTCTCTACTATAACTTATTTTCTTTTAATCGTTATTTCAAAATCCTGCTTTTGGTCTGCAAATATATCTATGCCTTTTGTAAGCCTGCCAATAGAATAAAGAGAATTTGAAAGCCCAAAATCTCTGTAAAAGAAGCACAAGTTACCAAAAGGTTCATAATATGCAATATCTGAAACATTTGGGTCATAAGATAATGGAAGTCCATTTGTATCAATTCTTTTTCAAATTTTACCAATTTTCTCTGTATTATTATAATCTGACATTTTTAGTGTAAGTGGCAGAAGTGATAAAAAACTTCTACCTGCATTATTATCATATATGATGCCTTCTGCTTTTTCACTGCCTATGAGTATTTCAACTATTACATCATTACTTTTCATTTCTTCCGCTCCTGCATAATAAACAAAAACAAATGTGATATATAATAAAATGCAAAACTTTTTCATACAGCCGCTCCCATATCATAAGCCTGCTGAATATATCTAGTAGAGTTTATCTCCCCTTTTTTCCATACTCCACCAGCATAAATCATGCCTTTTATTTTTATATCTGATAAACAGTCGCAAAGTCCATCAAGACATGCATCAGCCCTGTCAAAAGTAGATTTTCCATTTTCTGCTGCAGTTAATAAATAATATATTTCTTTACCAGTAATTTTAGTATAAACTGCTACAAGCCTGTCTATGAGTGTTTTTAATTGACCGCTTATTGAATAAAAATATACAGGGCTTGAAAAAACTATTACATCGCTTTTAAGAACTTCATCTATTATTTCATCCATATCATCCTTTTGCGAACAAGCGCCATTATGTGTTTCGCAGTATCCACATGCTTTACAGTAGTTTATTTTTTTATCATTTATAAAAATCTCTGTTACTTCACTGCCATTTTCTTTTGCACCTTTTGCAAAGCTGTGGCACAAAGTATCAGAATTGCCGTTTTTTCTTGGGCTGCTGGATATTATAAGCACTCTTTTTCCCATAACTCCACCTATTTCAATTTACTATATTCACTGTCGCTTACAGGTTCAAGCCATTCAGTAGTATTTTTAACAGGAGCTGCATCAAATTTTGATACCATTTTTGGTGGAACAGCTATTGCAATATGAGCAAAAAAACTGTCTTTTGATGCCCCATGCCAGTGTTTTATACCTGCAGGTATCTCTACAACATCACCAGCCTTTAATTTTCTTGCAGGCTTATTCCATTCCTGATACCAGCCATTACCACCAGTAACAAGCAAAATCTGACCGCCTTTATGGTGAATATGCCAGTTGTTCCTGCAGCTCGGCTCAAATACCACATTACTTGCAGATACCCCATACCAGCTTTTAGCTAAAGGTTCAAGATAGCTTTTGCCTGTAAAATATTTTGCATAAACTGTATTTTCTGCACCACGATTAAATACTCCCATATTATAACTTGTTATAAATTGAGCATAACGGACAGCATAATTTAATTTTTCATCACTTAACCCAGTATTTTTTGCCATATTAATATGAGCTTTAAGCTGCGGCTCTGCACCAGCTGATACTGCTAGAAATGAAACTGTTGCAAGCTCTCTTTCCTGATGATTAAGTATTCCTCTTGCAAAAATATCTGCAAATAAATGCTCTTTTAAATACTGCTCAATACCCGGAGCAAATGTCTGCCATTCTGCCACAGTTTTTCTGCCTGATAGTTTTTCTCTTGTTTTCTCGCCTATTTTATCTCTGTCATCTTTTGAAGTAAGCTCTTTTGGCATTTCCCCTTGTATATCTTTGATACCCTTAGACTTTCTTTCTTTTATAACATTAATAAAGGTTGTAATTGCATTTAAACTTTTTGGAAAACCGCAGTAAGCATAACTCTGGATTAAAATTTCATTAATCTCATTAATAGTCATTTTATTATTAAGAGCTTTATTTAATGATACTGCAAGCTGTTCCTGATTTCCAGCAGATGTAAAAGATGATATTTCTACTATCCGTTCTTCTTTTTCTGATAGTGTTGGCTGCATAGCATTAGTCTCCATATAAATCATTATAAAACATATTATAAATAAAACAGTTTTTTTCATACATACCACCTCGTTTTAGATATAATACATTAAATATCTCTTTTTACAATATATGATACATTCTATTTTTTGCATAATACTATCATTTGAACATAAAAAAAGGCTGTGTTTTTATACACAGCCTTTAATGATATATTTATTATAATTAACACATTTAAATTATAATTATTTTGCTGCCCCTGCAGATGCCTCAGCAGCTTGTAAAGCCCATTCAGGTGTTACATTTAAGTCTATACCCCAAAGCACTGGCATTAAATACATAACAAATAAAACAACAACAATTGTGCCAAATATATTTAAACCCAATCCTGCTTTTGCCATATCTTTTATGCGTATGGCTCCACTTCCAAAGACAACCGCATTAGGTGGTGTAGCAACTGGCAGCATAAATGCAAATGATGCAGCAACACAGGCTGGAACAATAGTTGCATAAGGGTGTATACCAAGAGCAACAGCAGAAGCACCCATAATAGGAACAAGCAGAGTAGCTGTTGCAGTATTTGATGTAATCTCTGTTAAAAATACTACTAAAAGAGTAACAAGAGCAATAAAAATCAGCATATGCATACCATTCAGGCTTTCAAGCTGTTTAGCTATAAAAGATGCCAAACCTGTTTTCTGGAAACCTGCAGCAACGGCAAAACCACCTCCAAAAAGGAGCACTATGTCCCATGGAATTTTGACAGCTGTTTTCCAGTCAAGGATAAATATACCTTTTTTCCAATCAGCAGGAATGGTAAAAAGAAGGATTGTGCCAAGCATAGCAATAACAGTATCATTTACATTTTTTAAACTAGGAAATATTGATTTCAGCTTTGGAGAAAATACCCATAAAAAACCCACAAGTAAAAATACTATTAAAACAACAAGTTCTTGTTTACTGATAGGACCCATTTTTTTAATTTCATATTCTATAACATCTTTTCCTTTTGCAAGTTTTAAATCACCTGTTGGAAATAGAATTTTAACAAGAAGCAGCCATGTGCCTGCCATAACTATAATAACAAGCGGCAAGCCAAACATCATCCATTGAGAAAAAGAAATAGTTTGACCATAAGTAGTATTAAGCATACCTACCATAATTGTATTTGGTGGAGTTCCTATAATGGTTGCAACACCGCCAATAGAAGCAGAATAAGCAATAGCAAGCATTAAACCTTTGCCAAAATTCTGCTCTTTAATACCAACAGAGCCATCTAAAAGCTGTTTAGAAGAAATACCTGTAACCTGCGCAATAACCGCTAAACCAATAGGCACCATCATCATAGCAGTAGCAGTATTAGAAACCCACATAGATATAAAACCAGTAGCTATCATAAAACCAAGAGTCATTTTAACAGGACTTGTTCCAACCATTTTAATAGTATATAATGCTATACGCCTGTGAAGATTCCACCTTTCCATAGTAACTGCAACAAAAAAACCACCTATAAAAAGATATATTGTTGGGTCTGCATAGCGTGCAGTAACATCTTTTGCAGCCATAACATTCAATAAAGGATAAAGCAGTATAGGAAGTAAAGAAGTTGCTGGTATAGGCACCGCCTCAGTTATCCACCATATAGCCATAAGTGTAGTAATAGCCGCTACTTTCATTGCAGACGGATTCATACCTTCTGGCGGAGTGATAAGCAGCATAATAATAAAAACAATAGGTCCTAAAAATAGTCCTACCCTTTGAGTAGTAGTATACTCTTTCATCTAACCCTCCAAATTATATCCATGAGCAGTAAAAAACTACTTAGATAATTGTGATTATAGAACAGTTTGCTAGACTGAACATTATTAATCTAGCATATTTATTTTACTAAGGCAATAGAAAGTGAGTTTTTTTATAGAGAAAAATAAATTATTTTATGAAATAATTTGTTTATTAAATAAAAATATTATGCATTAAACATAATATACTGCAAAAAATACTTATAAATCTTTATTATTTAGAGATTTTTCAGCATCATATATGAAAACAGGAAATATTAAAGTATATGGAATATTATGACAGAAAATTTTTATATTATTAGACTGAAAAATAAAACAAACATAAAAAACTGTTTTATTATTTTAATCTATTAAATTATATACATATCTATCAAGAATTGAGCTTATTATTTCAGGCTTGCCATTATTTATTAAAACAGTCTGTTCTAAGCGGACACCAAATTTTTCTGGCAGATATATACCCGGCTCTACTGTAAATATCATATTATCTTCAATTAAAAAATCACTTTTTGGCTTTAATACTGGAAGTTCATGGACATCTATCCCTACGCCATGACCTAATGAATGTTTAAAATATGAACCATATCCCTGTTCTTCTATGTAGGAACGGGCAGTATTATCAATATCACTGCACATTATGCCTTCTTCAATGCTGTCTACTGCCTTTTCCAAAGCTGAGCGGACAATATCAATAACCTTTAATACTTCTTCATCATTTCCTGCATATATCATTCTTGTATAATCACTTGTATATATATCACGGCTTCCAAAATCTATAATAACAGGTTCATTTTCATTAACTTTTTTAGCAGAAGCTGTGCCGTGTGGCATTGCACCGCGAACACCAGAAGCCACAATAGTTTCAAAACTTTCTCCCTTAGCTCCAAGCATTTTCATATGATACTCTAATGCTGCTGCCCATGATTTTTCACTTGTGCCATATTTAAATAATTTTAATGCACGAAGAAATGCTGTGCCTGCCAAATGATACTGCTCTTTTATTAATGATATTTCAGAATTATCTTTTATCATACGAAGTTTCTGCATAAAATCTTTTTCATCAAGATATATTTCTACTCCCTGAGCAGCTATTTTTGAACTGATATTTATAGAGCATGATGGCTGTAATAATATTTTTTTAAAAAACGAACATCTCTCTTTATAAATGCTTGAATAATCGCTGACAATCTCTACAATAATATTTTCAGAAACTTCTTCTGCTGCCTGAATACTGTATCTGCTGTCTGTAAAAAATACTGCTTTCTCTATATCTACAAGCATATATGCAGTAGTGCCTGTAAAACCGCTTAAATATCTTACATCAGTTAAGTTTGTAATGAGAACAGCAGGTATATCAAGACTGCGTAATTCTCTTTGAACTGCTGCAATTCTTGTTATCATTGCCATACTCCATTTGCAAAATAATCTACTGCCATTAAATAAGAATCTTCCCTGAAACCTGCTATTACACCAAGAGCAATATCTGAAAGATATGAATGATGACGGAAAGGCTCTCTTGCAAACACATTTGAAAGATGCACTTCTATAAACTTTGCATTAATAGAAAGCAGAGCATCCCTTATAGCTATACTTGTATGGGTATATGCTCCTGCATTAAGTATAATGCCGTCATATCCTGCTGATTTTTGTATGCAGTCCACTATGTCCCCTTCAGAATTTGACTGAAAGAAATCTATATCCATATCATATTTTTCTGCCTGCTCTCTTACTAAATCTTCAAGCTCATAAAAACTTATTTGTCCATATTTATCTGGCTCTCTCTTGCCAAGCATATTAATATTTGGTCCATTAATCACTAATATATTCATCTGCTTTCCTTATTATGCTGAACTTTTTCTAAAAAGTTTTCAAGCCGCATAAGTTTTCTATCTTTTTCTGATATATCTATTCTTTCATCATCTGCCATATCATCGTGAGTCATACCAACTGCACTTAATATTTCATCCATAATATCTCCTTGAGTAAATGGTGCAGATTCTCCTAAATCAATAGGTGGATTATCACTATCCTTATAGCTTTCATCAACTATTCTGCCATACTGAAAATCATCGTCTATCATATCATTATAAGTCATATTTTCAATAGATGACGGCACCTGTTTATTAAGAAGTTCATTATATTCATTATCTGCTGGCATGCTTTCATCTGTATTATCTTTAATATCTGCATTTTCTTCTGGAATATCTATTATATCTTGACTATCTTCTATATTTTCTAATGTTTCTTCTGTATTTTCTTCTGCTGTTTCTGGTAAAAACTCTGCATTATCTTTTGCTTCTTCTGTATCTGCTTCTGTTTCTGATATTGTTTCATTTATTTCATAAGGCTCATTGTCTTCCTGCAAAGCTGATAATAAATCATCATCTTGGCTTTCATCATCATTTGATAAAGCTGACAGCAAATCATCTGCTGCACCATCTTCTGATGTTTCAGAAAGCTTATCTTCTTCCTGTAATGCTGATAGTAAGTCATCATTTTGGCTTTCGTTATCATTTGATAAAGCTGACAGTAAATCATCTGCTGCACCATCTTCTGATGTTTCAGAAAGCTCGTATTCTTTCTGTAATGCTGATAGTAAATCATCATCTTGGCTTTCGTTATCATTTGATAAAGCTGACAGCAAATCATCTGCTGCACCATCTTCTGATGTTTCAGAAAGCTTATCTTCTTCCTGTAATGCTGATAATAAATCATCATCTTGGCTTTCATCACCATTTGATAAAGCTGAAAGCAAATCATCTGCTGCACTCTCTTCTGATGTTTCAGAAAGCTCATCTTCTTCCTGTAATGCTGATAATAAGTCATCTCGTTGACTTTCTTCTTCATTTGATAAAGTTTCAGCAGGTTCTAATTCTTCACTTTCTTCTGATGTAGTAATTTGTGGCAGGAAATCATCAGGATTATCAGAAAGGCTTTCATCCTCTTCTTCATGCTGCGTAATTAATGGCATATAGTCATCAGGGTTATCAGAGTGAAAATCATCTTCTTCATCATCATAATTTCTAGCATTAATAGATGTATCTGACACTAAATCTGCCATGATAATTTCTGCATTTCTAATTCGTTTATCTATTTCCTGATATGTTTTTAATTCTTCATCCTCTTCGCTGTCTGCTGCATTTTGAGACTGTCGTTTCATCCGCTCATCATATATTTCAACAGGGTTTAATGTCCCCCCAAGCTCATCAATCATGTTGCGGACTTCTTCATCTTCTGGGCTGCGGATAAATGCACCTGTTAGATATTTAAGAGCTTCTGTATTATCCCCTTTCTCTTTGCAGATAATACCAAGCAGTTTTAAAGCCTTGTAGTTATTGTCATCTTCTGCTGTAACATCAAAAAGCAGGTCTCGTGCCTGGTCAAAAAAACCTTTATAAACATAGGCTTCTGCAAGAAAAGTTTTAGCAGCACAGTTTGATGGAAAACGCTCAACAGCTGTTTTACACATTGCTATTGTTTCGTCATATTTTTCCAGTTTATTATATGCTAATGCAATAGGTATAAAATAACCAGAATTAGGCTCTGCTTCCATTTTTGAAAGAAAATAAGCTATATCAGACATATAGCGAGCATGTGTCCTTTCGTCCACCAGCTGCACCCCTTACTTATATTAGAATTGTTTTAGATAAGGATTTTAGATTATAAAAATGCAGAAATTATATCTTTTCCTTATCTAAAACTAATATAGCAGTTTATATATATTACTTTTATTTATAGAAATAAGTCAATTAATTCTTTTGGTTTTATATCATTTATAATAATCCCCTGCATATTTTTGCCAGAAAATGCCACACTTATACCATTCTTGCCTGCTTTTTTATCTTTTGATACAGCTTCAAGCATTTTATCTATATCTTTTGGCTCATAATGAGTTGGATATTTAAGTGATTTTAATAAACCATATACTGCTTCGTATGTTTCTTTATCAGTATAGCCATTTTGTAAAGCATATTTTGATTCATATATCATACCTAATGCAACTGCAAATCCATGATGAATTTTATAATTAGAATCACTTTCTATACCATGAGCTGCTGTATGACCAAAATTAAGCAGTTTTCTAATGCCAGCCTCTTTTTCATCCTGCTCTACTATCTCTGCTTTTAACCTGCATGATTCAGCAATTATATATTCCATTATTGCTTTTGAGCGTTTTAAGATACTGCTTTTATTTGCATTAATATATTCAAAAAATTCTTTATCTCTAATGGCTGCTATTTTAATAGATTCTACAAGTCCGTTTAAATATTCTTTATCAGTTAAACTGTCTAAAAAATTGCTGTCAATTAACACCATACCTGGCTGATAAAAAGAGCCAATATTATTTTTTATTCCTTTAAAATTAACTGCTGTTTTGCCACCAACACTGGAATCTACCATTGCCAAAAGCGTTGTAGGGACTTGAATAAGCTTAATACCACGCATATATACTGAAGCTGCAAAAGCTGCCACATCACCAGTTATGCCGCCGCCAACTGAAACAAGTGTAGAATCTCTTAAAGCATTATGCTGCCTTAAAAAATCAAGCATTTTTTCAAGACTTAAAAATGTTTTATTTTTCTCTGCTGCCTGAAATAAAAATACACGCTCTTTTGGAATGATATTTTTATACAAAGATGCAACTTTACTGTCTATAATAAAATAAGCACCATCTTTTTCATACTTGGCAAGTTTATCCCCAATAAAATCACTGCCTATAAATATATTGTAATTTGTTTTATTTTCTAAAATATTTACTGTAATGCTTTTCATTTTTTAATCCCTGCCTCTGCACATATATATTTTACTATTTCATCAATAGATTTATCTGATGTATCTACTAATATATCTGCTGATATATAATAATACACTCTTTTTTGCATAAGTAAATTTAATTTATCTATTCTATCTTCTCCCATAAGCAGTGGACGGATATTTTTTTCAAATGATAATCTGGATATTATCACATCAGGCCGTGCCATAAGGCATACAGAAATGCCGTTTGCATTAATAAGCTTCATATTATCTTTATAGCAGGGCAGCCCGCCACCTGTTGCTATGATAACATTCTGTAACTGAAAAGTGCTTGTTAATACACTTCGTTCAAGCTTCCTAAAATAAGCTTCATCATGTAATTTAAAAATTTCAGCGATACTCATACCTGTTTCTTTTTCAATAAGGCTGTCTGTATCAATAACTCTGCGGGAAGTAACACGGCTTAAATATGCACCTGCTGTGCTTTTGCCTGTCCCCATAAATCCTGTTAGATAAATACGGTCTTGTTTATTCTTTAAATTTTCCATAAATCTACTCACTTTTAGAGATATATCTGACAAAAAAATTTTTCCAACTATGCTGGTTTTACATTGCTTAACACAATGCAAAAATTATAATGCAGTAATACTTTAAATCGCACCCAAAGTTTCATTTATTATATTATATCTTTATTCATACTTAGGAAGTTTATTTTTATTATATGCTTCTAAATATGTGCCAGTATTTTTCTTGTTTGTTAAATATCCTGTTCTTGCATTTACTCTTTTATATACAATATTTTTAGGTGTCTTGAATGAAAATTCAGCATCTGCTCCAAAATATTTCCGCTGAAATGAAGATATTACAGGGGCAGCAAGCCTTCCACCACTGCCTGCATAAGTTATAGGGCTTAAATCATCATAGCCAACCCACACTACTGCTGTATAATCACCAAAAACAGTGGCAGTCCAAGCATCTTTTGTATCATTAGATGTGCCAGTTTTAGCACCTGTGCCTTTAAGCAGGTTTGCTCCTCGTGCTGTGCCTCTGCTTGCTACTGTCTGCATAATATATAATGTCTGATATGCAGCCTCAGCAGAAACTACTCTCTCACCCTGTGGCCTTAAATCTACATACTTACTGCTGATTTTATACCCTGTTGCAAGGACAGCCTTTTTATACTCCCCCATATTGCCTATTGTAGAATAAATTTGAGCAACAGTCAATGGGGTAGCAGGAAATGCACCCAAAGCCATAGCATAAAATGGTTTAACTTCATCATTCATACCCATTGACTTACTTAATTCACATATATAATCAAGCCCAACATGCTCTGCAAGTTTTACTGTTGAATTATTAAGAGAATATGTAAAAGCATAGCGGATAGGAATTTTTCCCATAAAATAACCATTATAATTGTTTGGTCTGTATATTATATCGCCTACCCTGAAATCATAAGGCATGTCTATAATCTGGTCTGATGGCTTTATTCCTTTTTCAAAGGCTGCTAAAAATACAACTGGCTTAAATGTAGAAGCCATCTGCCTTGATGTAGTTAGTGCTCTATTAACCTTTGTATCATACTGTCTGCTGCCTATTGCTGCCATTATCTCCTGAGTATTATTATTAATCAGAACAAAAGCTGCCTGCAGCTTATCATCTTTATCTTTAAAATACTCATTCAATGCACTTCTTGCTGCAAGATTTGCCTTTTCATTATAACCTGTATATATTTCTATATTCTTTTTTCCAAGATTTTCTTTTATCTCTTTAATATCTGCTATCTGTTTAAATACTCCATTTAAATATGCAGGCTCCACTATCTTTATATTTTCAGGCTCTAATTTAATAGACATTGCCATATATTCTGCCAGCCTGCTGGATGATATAATATTCTGCTGATAAAGTTTATTTAAAATACTGCGTGCTTTCCTGTCTAACTCCTGATAATCTTTTACAGGGTCATAATGTTTATTTGAAAAAGATATTACAGATAATAAAAAAGCAGTCTGTAAATAGTTGATTTCTTTTATATCTTTATTAAAATAATATTTTGATGCTGCAGCTATTCCATAAATATTTTCTGCATAGTTAGAACTGTCTAAAAAAAGCTTGGTAATTCCTACTCTGCTGTATTGGTTATGCAGCTTATCAATAGTATACCAGCGTAAAAGCTCTTTTTTAAAACCGGAAAGCCTGCTTTTAGATATAAGCATATCTGTATAATGAAGATATGCAGCAGCTTCCAGAGAGAACGGCTCTATGCCCTGATAATTTAATATTATCTTTTTCCACCTTTCTATACCCTGCTCTTTTACTGTATTATATCTTTCATTTATCAGGATTTCCACCATTGGCATAATCTGAGATATATCATAATCGCCACGGAGCTTTTCCTGCCTGACATAATATTTTTGATACATTACAAAATCATTCTGCCCGTAAACAGTAAAAGCTATTGTATCATTATATGCAGCAATATTATCTGTTTCAGGCACATATACTTTTATATATTCAACTTCTGAATGAATATATAAAGCAAGACCTGCTGCAAGCTGCAAAACAAACAAAATAATAAAAACTGCAATTAATTTTTTCATATTACTTTATTCAGATAATCTCTTAATTTTTCTAATGCTTTATATCTGTGGCTTATTTTATTTTTTTCATTATGTTCTATTTCTGCTGTAGTTTTTCCATTTGGCAGTAAAAATATGCTGTCATACCCAAAACCATTTTCACCCCTTTCTTCATACCCTACTTCACCTTCAAGCTCTCCATGAAATGTTTTAACAGTTTTACCATTTTTTGACAGAGCTATTGCGCAAATAAACCTGCATTTCCTGTCTTTTTTCTCCTGCATTTCCTTTAATATCTTTATATTATTGGCTTTATCATCACCATGAGTGCCTGAATATCTAGCAGAATAAATGCCCGGTGCTCCATTTAAAGCATCAACTGATAAGCCTGAATCATCTGCTATTACATATTCATCTTTTAACTTAGAAGATAAAAAATCAGCCTTAATTTTTGCATTTTCTTCAAAAGTATTACCTGTTTCTTCCACATCTTCCATATCAGGAAAAGATTTGCATATAATATCTGCTCGTTCCATAATTTTATTTATTTCTTTTATTTTCCCTTGATTTTTTGTTGCTACATATAAAACCATAGTTTACCCCGTATACTGAAAAGCTGAATATATATGATAAATTAAAAGCGGTGTTAAAAAATATCCTGCTTTATGTGAATATTTAAAAAATGCAGTTAAAAGAATAATTGTATATATAATCAATATAACATCATCTGCCCTTGTAATGTTATAATGTATTAATTCTGGTATTACAGCAATCATCATGCCTATAATATATTTTAATATTACAGGCAGCACCATAAGGATAAACAGAGCCGCCGAAAGATGAGTTTTTATACCATTTTCCTTTGCTTTATTTTCTGCTGTTTCAAGACCTGTAACAGCTGAAATATATACTATAATATTTAATATAATAATTAAAACCATTTCAACATTTAAAAATGGTGTATCATTATTTTTAATAAATAATTTAATCAATGCAGTATATGGAATAACTGCTAAAATAACAGCTAAAAATACATTGCTTATATAATTTACAGTTATTTTCATACTATATCCTTTGAAGCCTTACAACACTTTCTATATGATAAGTATCAGGATACATATCATATAGTGTAAAATCAGTTATTTTATATTTTTCTTCAAGCCTTATTATATCGCGGGCAAGAGTAATCGGGTTGCATGAAACATATATTATCTCATAAGGATGTAATCTTTTTATGTGTTCTATTACTTTTTTATCTGCACCATTTCTAGGCGGGTCTAAAAAAATGCAGTCACATTTTTTGATTTTTGATAAAAATATGCCGCTGTCACTGATTTTTATATTATAACCTGACTGCCTGCCTAAATTTGCTGAAACCTGCTCATATTCACATGCTTCCACTCTGCCTTTTGCCATTAATGCACATGTAAAAAAACCAGAACCAGCATAAAGCTCCACAATATCTAAACTATTTGATACAAGACTTGAAGCATACTCTTGAAAATCATTTAGTAAATACCTATTTGCCTGAAAAAATGATTTGTGTGTAACCTGCACGGCTCCATAAGCTGTATTAAAAGCTATATTTGAACAACCATATTTTTTATTATTTATACATACCCCTTCAAAACTGCCTATATGTTTATAATCAATACTTTCTGCCCTTATATCTGCAAGCGATAACCCCTCATCATTTTCTATTGCATATATTTCACCAGATAAGTTATTAATCTCTGCAAATTCTTTCATTTTCTTATAAAGACTTTCTTTAATTACAGGACATTTTTCTGCCATAACAAGTTTATTTGTGCCATGCTCAAAAAAACCAATTTTGCCATTTCTGCTTCTTGCTGTTGCTCTCAGCCTGTATTCTTTACTGCTGCTTTCCACAATTTTTATTTCAGGCATATTATGCTTATATTTTCTAAACTGGTTTAATACTATGTGTTTTTTTATATTTTTTTGTGCTTCATAATCAATATGAGCAAAAGAACAGCCGCCACATATATCAGCTGCAGAGCATAATGGTTTAACTCTCAAATGTGATGGCTTAACTATTTTAATAAGGCGTGCAAAAGCAAAACTTTTTTTATCATCAAATATTTCTGCTTCTACTATATCGCCTTCCACAGTTTTCTGCACAAATATTACCTGCCCGCTTTCACTTCTGCCAACACCAGCTCCACCATAAGCTGTATCTGTTATTTCCAAATTTTTTATAATTTCCTTTTTCATAGTCAATTAATATAAAGAATTTTTTTAAAGATGTATAGTATATTTTACAATAAGAAACTCTGTTACAACCCAAAAATAATTATTCAAAAATATATACTTTTGGCAAATTTTAATGCTATAATTGTAAAAAATAATGTATAATGATGATTATGGTATTTTTATTGCATTTCCGTAATAAATATAATATAAATAGTTTAGGAGATATTATGGCAATAGGCATATATGATTCAGGTATAGGCGGCTTAACAGTATATAAAGCAGTAGCAGCATATTTTAAAAAGCAGGATTTAATATATCTTGGCGATGTAGCAAGAGTGCCTTATGGCAACCGTTCAAAAGAAACTATTATCCGTTACAGTGTAGAGTGTGCCTCTTTTTTAAAAGAAAAGTATAATATTTCTGCATTAATCGCTGCCTGCAACACTATTTCTTCACATGCTATTCCTGATTTAGACAACTCATTAAATATCCCTGTTTTAGGTGTTATTAAACCGGGTGCAAAATATGCCGTAGATTTAACTAAAAATAAAAAAATTGGTGTGCTTGGCACTCATGCGACAGTCAACAGTAAATCATATATCCATGCAATAAAAGAAATACTGCCTGATGCTCAGGTTTATCAGCAGGCATGCCCGCTTTTTGTGCCGCTTGTGGAGGAAGCTGTTATTTCTGGCAAGATGGCAGAAACAGTTGTAGAAGAAACACTTAAAAATATTGCAGAAACTGGCATAGACACTGTAATTTTAGGCTGCACTCATTACCCAGTATTAAAAGATTTAATTGCAAAATATCTGCCTAATGTTTCTATTGTAGACAGCACTCACTATATTATAGAAGATATTAAAAAATTAAATTTATCAGATACAGAAAAAGGTCTTAGAGAAGTGCTTGTAACAGATGATACACCTGCATTTTTATCTCTTAAAAATATTCTTGTTGGCAATGTGCCTGTGCAGGTAGTTGATATTAATAAGTAACATGTCATCCTGAGCCTGTAAAGTGAAACATCTGGAATATAAAATATGCAGTAATCTTTAAGTTTATCCAAAAATTTTGCCATATAAGTCATTTTGAGCCTGATTGAACTTACCCAAAAATTTTGAACTAAGCCACTAAATAAATTTCTTTTTCCTGTAAAGGTGTAAGTCCATTAGCTTTTATTCTGTAATTATTATAGAAATCAATATATTTTTCAAGTTCATATTTAA
>Ga0209694_1000236_pt1 | contig 103718 bp, 96 predicted proteins | sample GluameincwithD2O_FD_187499 | JGI IMG/M metagenome (GOLD analysis project Ga0209694, IMG submission 187499) | Mouse cecum microbial communities from Vienna, Austria - Glucosamine amended microcosms incubated with D2O (SPAdes) (version 2) | ecosystem: Host-associated > Mammals > Digestive system... | reverse complement strand
TGTATCTAAATTGTATCAAAGAGGGCTGCTTTTTTCAATTAAAGCGAGAATAAAAAATAAGATAAAAATGACCGTGGCAATGATATATCATTACTACGGTCATTTTAAAAAAGTGTCCGGATATCAGCCCTTTCACAACAAGTGTGAACTATTTCCATAAAAAAGTTAAAGAATTTCTATTTTTTATTTCAGTCACATTCATCATTTATTCAAAATATAAAATAAGAATTTGAGCCTGAGTGAAAAACCCTTTTATATAAACATACAAATTATTATTGAACGTAATGAACAAAAGTAATATCAAAATTAACACATATATGCCCAAGGTAGAGAACCAGCAGATTGCAAAGGACCGTCCCCAATGGCAAAAAATTGCCAAAAAGGTCCGTCCCTCTTGGCAATATTTTATTTATGCTCTTGGATGAGCTTTTCTATATACATCTTTTAAACCTTCATCTTGAAATTGCATATATATTTGTGTTGAAGATATATCTGAATGACCTAACATTGTTTGAATTGCTTTCAAATCAGCTCCATTTTGTAACAAATGTGTTGCAAAAGAATGTCTTAAAACGTGTGGAGTTATATCCTTTGTTATGTGAGCTTGTTCTTTATAATATTTAATTATTTTCCAGAAACCTTGTCTTGTCAATCTTGTTCCATTAATATTTACAAATAATGCTTGTTCACTTTCATCTTTAATTAATACATCTCTTGCTTCTTCTATGTATTCTTTTAATGCTTTTAATGACATTTGTCCTAAAGGTATGTTTCTTTGTTTACTTCCTGATTTGCAAACAACATATCCTTCTTCTAAGTTTACGTCTTCGATATTTAATGAGATTATTTCTGTTACTCTCATTCCTGTTGCATATGCGAATTCTAGCATTGCTTTATCACGTGTTCCTTTAAGGTCTACGTCTTTTGGTTGGTTTAATAAAAGTTCTACTTCTTTTGCTGTTAAAACACTTGGTGTTCTTTTTTCTATTTTTGGTGATTTGATGTTTGCTGTTGGGTCTACTTTTACTTTTTTGTGTTTTAGTGCATATTGATAGAATGATCTTATTGATGCTATACATCTAGATATACTTGATGGTTTTTTTCCTTCTTCATCAAGTTCTTTGATATATTCTTTAATGTCTTCTTCTGTTACTCTGTGGTATTGAATTCCACAAGCTTCTAAGTACATTCTAAATTGTTTTAAGTCTCTTTTATAAGACTGTAATGTGTTTTCTGATAACTTCTTTTCGTTCTCTAAAAATTCAAAAAAATATTTTAATCGTCTTTCCATTTTTATCTACCTCTATATTCAAAATAATTTATTTACATAAACTACATATGTTATATCAAAGAATTTGCAAATTGTAAATACATTTTTCGATTTTTTTAAAAATATTTTGCAAAAAGTTTTAATAAGTTTGTCGAAATTAGTATTTCGACCAGTGATGACACTATTAAAACTCCTAACATTACTAGTGAAAATATAGTATGTCGTAATATTTCCAATTTGACATTTTCTTTTCTATTGTCTTTTACTATTGATTTATATAATTTAAATCCACTTACAGCTAAAGCTAATATTGCTGGTATAAATATTAAATTTTGTAATAACATACTACTCAATACAAATGCAATTCCTTTGCCAGTTCCCATAATTGTAACACATGCAGATATTGTATATCCTAAGCAAAATCCTCTATACATCACAATTCCGAATACTACTGGAATGCCGTATTACAGTTGTTCCAAAGAACCAAATTATAACTGCTACGATGAGATTTTGAAAAATACTTGTATTTAATAAAGTTTGCATTTCGAGTTTTTCAGTTTCTTTCATCTTGTTTATAAAGTTGCTGAAATATGATTGTATTTCAGCTTTTTGAGCTTCTTGTATATTATTTACAAATAACACACCTAAAAATATTCCTATTACAAATAGCATTGCAACTAAGCAATATTCTTTTTTGTTATTTAATATATGCTGTTTTATTGTATCTTTGATTTTTATTCCTTTGTCTCTCATAAAAAATCTCCTTATCGTTTATACATAATGTGTATTCGATAAAGAAATTTTTAGAACTTCTTATTTAGGTTTTACAGAAATCTTTCCATAATTCCCTCCGCCACCAACTTCTACTTTACAGCTTCCATTTCTTGCGTTTTCTATATTATTTGCTACTTTTTCTCCTACTACCATTTCTATATCATCTTTTGATAATTTGTGTAATATGTTCATTTCAGTTTCAAATGCATCTAACAATTTATTTATTGTTTTTCCACCTACACCTGGGATAAATCCAAGTGGCACTTGATATATATATGGTGGCCTTTTTTCAGGACTTTTTGTTTCTTTTTTATCTTTTATCAATTCTATTCTATCAAAAACTCCAAATGTAACGTTCTTTCCGCCACACATTGGGCAAGTTTCTACTGGTTCTTTTGTTTCTATTGCTTTTTCGCAGTCATCGCAATATGTTCTATGGTATTTCCCAAGTTTTGGGTCTAGTCCATAATTTGCAACTATTCTTCTTCCGTCTTCATTTTTTAAAGCTTTGACTATTTCTTTAAATGATATGTCTTCGATTTCCATTTTGTTGTATTCTCTTGCTATTTTTGGCAATGAGTGTGCATCTGAATTTGTTAAAAACGTTCTTGTTTCTAATTCAGAAATCGTATCTGCCAAATATGTATCTGAACTTAGCCCTAATTCTATTGCAAAGATTTTATCAAATTTTTCTTTAAATATATTTGATAGTCTGTCTGTACAATTTCCATAGTAGCTTTTATGTGGCGTGAATACATGTGCTGGAATTAGTATTCCATTGTATTTTTCTACTATGTCTATTAAATCATATCCTGATAAATCTGTCCTTTGAGTACTTAATGTTATATTTTTTAGGTGATGACTTAATTCATTTGAAAATGCCTTTATATCACTTAAATGTGGGAAGAAACATATATTGTGGGCACTTCCGCATTTTCCATTTCTTCCCTTTTCTGATGTTTCTACTTCACTTCCTAATAATATGCATACTTTGTCTTGATAAATAATTCCACCGTCTTCTAATTCATATGCCTCACCTGTTTTTAGGAAGTCTTCTATATCTTCTATTACATATGGGGATGCACAATCTATTATTCCTACTACATTTATCCCTTTCTTTTCAGCACATTCTCTTGCTATGTTTGCAAAATTAAGTGACCTTGCTGCTGTTATTTTTATTGGTTTTCCTTTTTCGCTTCTTCCTATGTGTACATGCAAATCTGCAAATATTTCATACATTGTTTTATTATCCTTTCGCTTCTACTGTTTTTTCTTCTAAGTGACACATTATTTTGTGTGCTGTTTCTTCACTAAATAATGGTCTATTTGGATTATCTATACTGCAAAACATCTCTTTAGCTAGGTGTTCTAGCTCTTTTTCCATTAATCTATCCACTTTTGGTCCATAATTGTATACAACTTCTTTTATAAAATTAGGTACATCTCCAGCTTCATAGTATGTTTTTACTAATCGTCTAATTACTGTAGTTTCAACTTCTTCCCCAACAGTTATTTTTTCAAGAAATCCGACAAATTGCATAAATGTATCTAGGTATCTGTTATATTTGTCTTTTAAATTTCTATGTTCTAATAGCACTAACGCCTCATCTGGCTTAAATCCTATTCTTTCTGGTCTATCTAATAACATTCCACCAAATTGGTCTACTAGTTCTAATATGTCACTTTCTCTTTCTCTTGGATTGCTGTTGCTGTATCTGTTTACTTCTTCACACATTTTGCAAAATTTCTTTCCAAATCCGAATTCTTCTAATTGTTCTGCTCCCCTTTTTGCATATGAGTGTATTGTTTCTATGTCTTGTGCATTGTTTACTTTTTTACAGTTGCATAAAAGTGTTGCTGTTAATACTAGGTTTTTGTCTACTTCTATTTTTGAATAGTTTAAGAACATTCTTGCTATTTCGGTTTTGAATATGACTGATTTGTCGAAAAATATTTTTCTTTTTTTGGCTAAATAGTATACTATTTCCATTTTTGATGCTAAGTCTTCTTCTGATAAGATATAATCTGCAAATGTTTCCATATTTTTTCTCCTTAATACATTTTCATACAATTTTATTATATTAGAAACGACAAAATATTTCAATGTTTTTTGGCTATGTCACATAATTGTAATATTTTTTATAATTGCTTTATTGCGTTTCTTGCAAGCTCATCACATCTATTATTAAACTCATTATCACTATGACCTTTTACCTTTATAAAATTAACTTTATGTGTTTTGGTAAGAGCATATAATTCCTGCCAAATCTCTTTATTCTTCACAGGTTCTTTTCCAGCAGTTCTCCAATCATTTTTCACCCAATTGTAAATCCATCCTTGCAAAAATGCATTTACAACATATGCACTATCACTATACAAATCAACTTCGCAAGGGAACTTCAAAAGTTTTAACCCTTCTATTACAGCTGTTAACTCCATTACATTATTTGTTGTATCTTTTTTTCCTCCTGAAATTTCCTTTTTATTTCCTTTATACATTAATAAAGCTCCCCAACCGCCTGGTCCTGGATTTCCAGAACAAGCTCCGTCAGTATAAATAACGACTTTTTCCATTTTTTCTATCATTCCTTTCCTTAAAATCAGAATGAATAATTTCCTATATTTTGGTTATTATTCAACCCTCGCTCCTTCTTGTTTTTTTCCATTTTTTATGGTACTATTATAACAATAAAAACAAAAATATACAAGAAAGGATTTTTATTATGAGTAAAGTTTTGGGAATTATTGGTGAATATAACCCATTTCATAATGGTCACTTATATCATTTAGAACAATCAAAAAAAATTACAAGTGCAAACTATACTGTGGCGATTATGAGTGGTAATTTTACTGAGCGTGGCTCTACTGCTTTAATTGATAAATGGTCAAGAGCTGAAACTGCTTTAAAATGTGGAATCGACTTAGTTATAGAACTTCCTGTTTTATACGCTACTTCTAGTGCAGAAAATTTTGCAGATGGTGCTATTAAAATATTGAATTCTTTAAAAGTGGTTGATTATGTATCTTTCGGTGCTGAGACTTCTGATATTGATATTTTATCTGATATTGCAAGTGTATTGCATACTGAACCAAAACAATTTAAAACCATTCTATCAAATGAATTAGCTAAAGGGGTATCATTCCCAAAGGCACGTGAAAATGCTTTACTACTTTATTTAAATAATAAAAAATATTTAAATGTCCTTTCTTCTCCAAATAACATTTTGGGTATAGAATATTTGAAGGCATTGAAAAAATATAAAAGTAACATTCAGCCAATTTCTGTTGCTAGATTTGAAGCTGGGTATAATGATAATTTTTATTCTGGAAATATTGCTAGTGCTACCGCAATTAGAAATATTGTAAAAAATGGTGGTTTCAATATTTTGAAAAATTTGCTCCCTGAGCCTAGTTATGATATTTTGATTAAGAATTTTAAACAAGGAAATATTGTTCCAGATTTATCTGTTTTTGAGAAACAAATTATTTATAATTTAAGAAAAATGTCAGTTAGTCAAATTGCCGAGCTTCCTGATGTTTCTGAAGGTTTAGAATTTGCTATTAAAAATGCTGCTAATTCTTGTAGTACTCTTGTAGAGCTTTTGGATAATATTAAGTCAAAGCGCTATACTTCTACTCGTCTTCAAAGAATTCTTGTTTATAGTTTGCTTGGTATTTCTAAAAGGGATATGGAGTTATCTAAAAAAACTGTCCCTTATGTTAGAGTTCTTGGATTTAATGAACGTGGTAAGTTTTTGATTTCTGAAATTGCTAAGGCTAATCCTAAACTTGATATTGTTACTTCTGTTAAACGTTTTTCTGATAGTTGTCGCAATAAGTCTCTTTCTTCTATGCTTGATTTGGATGTTTGGGCTACTGATGTGTTTTCTCTTGGCTTTCAGTCTTGCCCTTTTAGTAATTTGGATTTTACTAAGAAAATTGTAATTTTGTAATATGTATATTATAGGCCCTTTAAAGTTTGATTTTTTAGGGTCTTTATTATTTAATAATATTTTAGCCTACTCATTTACTATCATATTTATTTTTTTAATTATTAATTGTATTTTTCTCAATGTCTTTTATAATCATTGCCACTTTTTCTTCTCTATTTCCAGATGTATCAAAAAATTTAATATTATATCTTTCGCATTGCTCTTTCATCGTTTTACTATTTCTTATTATTCTATTGCATGCAAGATCAAGCATTATATCTCCTATATAATACGTCCAGTCATTTCTTGTATCATTAATTTTTATCATTTGTTTTAAATTTTTTGTGGTTTCATTTGGCATTCCCAGACAATAAATATCACAGTCTGAGCTAAAATATTTGATGGCATCTTCTACTGTTAAAGAATATGTATCAATTATTATAGATCTGCCTAAAGATTTTAAATCAATTTTAAGTTCTTCATAAATATCTCTGAAATAAATTGCGATTTCTTCGCTAGATAAATTTAAAAGTGCTAAATCTTCTATACAATTTTTATTACCTTCTTTTGTTCTTCTACTTATGGCTGATTGCAAGGGTATGATTAGAGCATCTCCCCTTATTGACTCATAATTATTGTATTTCTTTAGTATTTGGTTTGTTACTGAACTTTTGCCACAGCGTTGTTCTCCTATTATTAAAATGTCTCTATTTATTTTTATCACTCCTATTTTTAATAGAAAATGAGTAGGCTTTATAAATAATAGCATATTTTACATATTTTGTAAATATTTTTTAGAAAAATATAGAAACGACACAGTTTTTTACCTATATCATTTTATATTATACAACAATTTTACATAATTTACACGTGCATTATGGAAATTGTAAATTGATATCTTTGTAATTATTAAATATACTTATTGCTTTTTAAACTTTTCTTATTTTCTTTTTCTAATTGTTTCAAACTCTTTTTAGGTGTAGGCAGTTCTTCTGGCATAGTTCCGTCCTGCTTGCTTAATAGCCTTTCTAACTATTTTTCCAATTTTATTATGAGTATCACAAGCTTTCTTTTCAGTATCAACTTTATCTCTTTTTAATCTTGATTCTGTTTGCGTAATGCGAAATAAATTAGCTGCAAGTTCTTCACTTCCCATATTGTCTAAAATATCTTCTCTATATCTTAATCCTTTTCTTTTAGCAATATCATCAGCGGTTTCACCATTATACAAGCCTTTATATCCAGCATTATGGAATTTATCAAAATTCTTAACTCCTGCATTTTTAGCTGTTTGATTAAGTGAATAATTACCTTTTCTAGTTAAGTTTCTTTGATAAAATCTTTTTTCGTCTTCTGTTAATTCACTATATTCTTTTTCGCTAATTTCTTGTTTTCTAGTTTGAATTGCAAAATATGTTTGTGCAAGAGCAATTACTTTTTTTCTTGAGTCGCCATTTTGTGCTATTAAGTAGCAAGCATAACGAGTTAATTTATAATCTTTCTGTTCTCTATAAGCTCCTGAACCGATTTGAACCATTTTATTGACGTCAGTAAAATGGTCTATTACACTAATCCTGCTATTTTCACAAGCAATAATAGCTTTTTGAATTATCTTTTCAAAATTCTGCCAATTTGAATATTGTAAAATAGGCATCAATTCTCTAGCATACCAATATTCAACTCCATTTTCATCAACATGTTTAATATCTTCAAAACTTTGACCATTATAAATCTCTTCTCTATCTAACTGTTTCATTCACACATCTCTCCTATCTTATTTTATTTCTCGAATTTTTGTTCGTTTACATTTTAAAAATAAAATACAACTTAGTTGTATTTTATGGTGGGCAGGGAAGGATTCGAACCTTCGTACTCGAATGAGAACAGATTTACAGTCTGCCGCCTTTAGCCACTCGGCCACCTACCCAAATATAAAATTAAAATGGTGCTCCCTCAAGGATTCGAACCTTGGACCCACCGGTTATGAGCCGGTTGCTCTGACCAACTGAGCTAAGGGAGCATCTATGCTTGTTCAGCACAATTAAGAGTATATATCATTTTTATAAAATTGTCAATACATTTTTTAAAAATATTTTTCATTTTTTTCACAAACTCTTTAACCACATAAATACTGTAATATAAAAATCCCACAACTAATAATATAAAATATAATTACACACGACAAAATACGACACAAAGTAACAATTGTCAACAAGCAAACACAAGATAAAATCAAAAAAATAAACTAAGGAGAACCATAATGAGCAAACTAATTGATATGTACAAAAACTTAAAACAAGAAAGTCCTGAAACACTCTATCTATTCAAAGCAGGACTATTTTATATTTTTCTAGATGAAGACGCAAAACTAATAAGCAATATTTTTTCTTTAAAACTTACGAATTTAAATTCAAGCTTTGTAAAATGCGGATTTCCAGCAAATTCTTTAAACAAATACATGAAAATTTTAAACTGCACCCAATATGAAGTAAAAATAATTGACAACACAACTAATACTACCCTAACGCCAAAAGAATTTGAGTTAAACCAAAATACTATTAATTTATTAAAAACAATTTCCAATATTGATAACAATAATTTATCAATTAAAGAGGCTTATGATTTTATATCTGACATAAAAAATGTTGCAAATAAAATTTTAAAGGAAGTGAACAAAAATGAAGCAAAAAACTAACAACAATTTATTAATTTATCAAAAATATATGGATTTAATATATTATACAAATGATATAGTTAGAAAATATCCAAAATCTGAGCGTTTTGCATTGGTTGAAGAAATTAAAAATTCGATGTATGTAGGTTTGCGAATGTTAATGCATGCAATAAAATCTTATGCAACCATAGACAAGTTAAAGTATTTAAAAGAATTAGATGTTTATTTAAGCTTGTTAAAAGTACATGTACGTCTTTCTTACAAATATCAATATATATCAAATAACAATTATTCAACTTGGAGTAATCTAATAACTGATATCTGTAATATGTTAGGAGGTTGGATAAATTCATGCCAAAAAAAATAAAAAATGTCTTTTACAAAAATTTAACATTTCAAAAATTTATTGAAGCTCATAACCGTGCAAAGAAAAACAAGATGTTTAAAAATGAAGTTTTAAATTTTGATTTAAATTTAGAAAGTAATATTGTTACTCTTATAAATTCAATTAAAAATGGCAAATATAAAGTTAGTAAATATCATTCTTTTATAGTCTACGAGCCCAAAGAACGAATTATCCAGTCTCTTCCTTATAGAGATAGGGTTGTACATCAATGGTATGTTGAAGAATTTATTAAGCCTTATATTCTTCCTAAGTTTATTTCTACTTCATTTGCTTGTTTGCCAAATAAAGGTACTCATAGCGCTGCCTTAGCCATACAATCTATGATGAGAAAATACAGAAAAAAGTATCCTAATTACTATATTTTAAAATGTGATATAAAAAAATTTTTTAATAGTATTGATTCTCTTATTTTATTTGAGATATTGAAAAAATATATCTCTGACAAGGCTTTGCTTAAATTTACATATCAAATTTTATTTGAAAACAGGCCTTTTAATAATTACACTGGTATACCTATCGGAAATTATACTAGTCAATATTTTGCAAATATCTATTTAAATGAGTTGGACCAATATGTGAAGCGAACTTTACATATTCATGAATATGTTCGATATATGGATGATTTTATTCTTTTACTACCTGATAAGAATTCTTGTATTAAATTGATGAATATGATTTCTGATTTTCTGGCTAAAAAGCTTCGTTTAGAGTTAAATGATAAATCTAAGTATTTTCCAAATAAAATGGGAGTTAATTTTTGCGGATACAGGATTTTTCATACTCATAGATTATTACGAAATTCTTCTAAGAAAAAAATCAAAAGAAATGTAAAGAAGTGGAATAAAAAGTATAAATCTAATACATTAGATATTCCCCATACTTTGCAACGAATTAATTCATGGCTTGGTCATTCTTCTTATTGTAATTCTTACCGATTACAACAAAAAATTTTAAATAAGTGTGATTTTTTATTTACAGATAAAATATATTCTAAGTTAGAATCCAATTTATTAGAAAATTTTTAAAAATGGAGATAAGTTTTTTCTTATCTCCATTCATAATTTTGGATTTTCGCCATTTTACTACTAAAACAAAATTATTGTTTATGTGTTTATAACATTTTTTCCTGTTACAGGAATTAGACTTCTTTGATACAATATCACTCGGCAAGGTCCTTGAACTTTTGCCCCACTGGACTACTTTTGAATATTTATTATTCATTGTATCAGAGTGCTACTCGGCTACGAGCACGCTACGAAAGCCACAATTCTGATTGGCATTCCCATTATTGTCATTCAAGCCGCACTAGCCCGACATTGCCCGTATTATTCCAATTCCCACCACGCGGGAAGAAAACTAAAAAGTGGTGTTCGGTACGGTTTGTTACAGTCTAATCCCTATTTACCATTTTCAGCCTATTCTAAGTTCTTTTAAAGGGAACAAAGAACAAGGAAAGTTTTGCAAAGTGCTACTCGGCTACGAGCACGCTACGAAAGCCACAAATCTGAGTGGCACTCCCACTATGGTCATTCAAGCCGCACTAGCCCGACATAGCCCGTAGTAGGCCAATACCCACCACGCGGGAAGAAAACTTCTCCTGTACTGGTATCATTTTCTAATGTTTGCCCAAACCAAGCATTAGTTCCACCTACATCGCTTGAAACTTCATATATTGCATCTCCAAATATTTTACTAAATCCTGGATATGCTGAGTTAAAATCTTTATAGTCTGTTGTTGTTGGATTATATGGATATGCTGTTGCTAAATATGTTGATTGTCCATTTGCAAATGCTCCACCATATGTTGTTAAATGTGACACACCTTCTGCATTTACATATGCTGAAAGGTAATCTGCCAGACACCCACCCATATCATATATTCCATATATATTTCCTGTTGTGCTTGATTTTGTTCCTTCTCCTGTATCTGTTCCTGTTTCTACATTGCTCCATGCATAAGATGTTCCATTTGTTCCTGTTACACTATCTGTAAAATCAGTTGCATTTGTAAACGTCATAACATTTTCTGCTACTTTTCCTGACGTTGCAGAATATCCTGTTATTCCTGCTATTTTCCATCCACTATTATTCGGATGTGATACTGGAACATTGCTAGCACTTGCAATACTTAAATTATTTTTATATTTTTCGTTATTACTAGTACCATTTGAATATCCATATTGACTAATTGACAAATATGCTGCTGCTCCCCATTCACTATTTTTCATTAAATGGCTATTTGATGTTGCTGTTAATCCATATGGATTTTCTTTCTTACTTAAACCTAATGATAATTTATATGCTTCTGATACTGTTACATAGCTATATCCATATTTTCTTCCTTTGAACACTGGATAATAATAGTTGTTTACTTCTGCTACTCTTTTACTTGTATCCTTATCTGTTGTGTATATTCCAGCCTGGAATTTTGCTACCCAAATTCCTGTTATTTCTTGTCTCCATTCTCCATTGCTATATTGGTTACTATTTCCGTCTGTAAATGCTGGATGTACTACATAATCTGTATATCCAGAAGTTGTTATTACTCCGTCATCATTTCCATTTCTAGCTTTTTTTAATTCGCCTGCTTCATCTACATATGAATAACTTCTTCCACTTACCCATTGTACATTTAGCTCTCCACTACTTTGATGATATCCTTTTGTTATTTTATAGCTAAATCTTGGTATCCATACAAACATACTGCCTAAATCTTCTTCTGCTACTTCTGTTCCAACTGCTGTACTTTCGTTATATTTTCCGTCACATAACATTACATTTGCCCATTTTTTATCTTCTTGAGTATAGCTGTACCACCCCTCATCATTTTGTGAACATATAACCCATTTTTGACTTGTAACGTTGTATTTTACTGGTATCATTCCCTTTGTTAATTTTGGTGCATTTGCTACTGTTGCTCCACCGTCCCAAAATATTACATTTCCGTCTTGTTCTATTAAAAATTTATATCCTGCATAATCTACAATTAAGTTGTCTCCATAGTCTTCTGTTTTAGCTTTTAGGTTTGTTTCTAAATTTGTTTTTAATAGTTCTTTTTCAATATCTCCGCCCCTATCTAAAGCGCCTATTGCTTCCAGCTCTATTGTTTCTAATGCTGTTGCTTTGTTAGTTGCTTCTTTTGCTTCTCCCGCTTTTCCTATTATTCCATTGTCTCCTGTTAATGTTGCTATTGTTACTCCGTGCTAATATTAATAATACTATAATTGTTATTACTAGCGCTATTAGTGTAATTCCTTTGTTTTTTTGTTTTTTCATTTTTTAAAACTCCCTTCTTTTGTTTTGCATATATATTTTATATGTTTTTGGAGTTTATGTTAATAAGTATTACGCACTTTTATTTTTTAATTTTTTCGATAGCTTTTATTTTTTATTGAAATATAACTTTTTAAATTATATCTTTATATGTTGTAACCAATTTAGCTCCTTGCTTAATTAAATCATTAGTCCCGACCGAATTAATAGAATTAATATTACCAGGAACAACAAAAACATCTCTGCCCTGTTCCAAAGCAAAATCAACAGTTATCAATGTACCACTTCTTTCCTTGGCTTCAACAACAATAACACCATCACTAATTCCACTAATTATTCTATTACGAGCTGGGAAGTTCATTTTATCAGGCTTTGTCCCCAAAGGATATTCAGAAATAATTGCTCCGCCACTTTCAATTATTTTGTCTGCCAATTCTTTATTTTCACTAGGATATATTGTATCTAACCCATTCCCCACAACAGCAATAGTTTTTCCACAGCTTTTCTTATTTTCCACACATAAACTTCCCAAATGTGCATAACTATCCACACCTTTAGCTAATCCACTTACAATGTTAAACTTATTTTGTGCTAAATTATACGCAAAATACTTTGCTGCTTTTTTGCCATAGTCACTTGCCTCCCTACAGCCAACTATTGCCAAAGCTTTGCTGTTCAATATTTCTTTATTTCCTTTTATATATAAACTAATTGGTGCATCATATATCTTTTTTAGCTGTTGTGGATAACTTTCCACATTTATATTAATTATGTCTATTTTGTTTTTTTGCATATATTCAATGTGTTTCGTAACACTTACCCTTACTCTTTCATTTAGTATTTTATCTGCTAATAGTTCCCCTATTCCTTCTATTTTTAGTAATTCGTCTTTGTCTAATTTGTATATATTTTCAGGTGTTTTATAAATTTCTAATAGCTTTTTCTTTTTTATTGCACCTAATCCTTTTATTAAAGATAACCATATCCAATATCTATTTTTTTCTAATTGTTCCATAATATCTCCTTTTCTTTAATTTTTCAATTGCTTACACACCCAAATCCGATATACAAATTTGCTTGCGCATACATTGTACTTTTGTCGTATAAGAAAATCTTCGATTTTAATATACAACAAAAAAGAGCACCATTAATAATGATGCCCCTATTTTTATTTAATTTATAACATTGACTTCTCTTTTTGTTGTTCCTTAGTTGCTTTTATCACATTGTTCATAAGCATTGCAATAGTCATTGGACCAACCCCACCTGGAACTGGAGTAATATAACTCACCTTTTTCTCAACACCTTCGAAATCAACATCACCTGTCAACTTTCCATTCTCGTCTCTGTTTATTCCTACATCAATTACAACTGCTCCATCTTTTATCATATCTGCCTTAACAAAATTTGATTGCCCTATTGCTGATATTACTATATCAGCTCTTTTAGTATGTTCTTCCAAATTTTTCGTTTTTGAATGGCACACTGTAACTGTCGCATTTTTTTGCAAACAACATTGAATTAATGGCTTACCAACAATATTACTTCTTCCTAATATCACAACATCTTTTCCAGTCAAATCTATATTGTACTCTTCAAACATTTTCATAACTCCATATGGAGTACAAGAAATAAATGTATCTTCCCCTATACAAAGCTTTCCAACACTTGAAGGTGTAAAGCCGTCAACATCTTTCATATATGTAATAGCTTTAAAAGCCTCATTTATATCTAAATGCCTTGGCAATGGACTTTGTAACAAAATTCCATTTATTTCTTTATCTTGGTTCAGATTTTTTATTAAATTAATTAGCTCTTCCTGTGTCGTCTCTTCTGGTAAAAGATACTCTTTGTATTCTATTCCAACATCGCTACACGCCCTACTCTTATTCCTTACATACACTTTTGAAGCAGGATTATCTCCCACCATTATTACTGCCAATTTTGGAGTTATACCTTCTAATTTTAACTTATCACATTCAATTTTTAGATTTTCCCTTGTCTTTTTAGCAAGTGACTTTCCATCAATTATTGTAGCCATCTTAAGTTCTCCTTTTATCGGATTTTCACTTACCATATTTTACATTATTTTTCTATCATTTTCAACAATTTTTTCAAAAGTTTTCATCTTTCTGCCACTGGGGACGGACCTTTTTGGCAATCTTTTGCCATTGGGGACGGACCTTCTTGGCAATTTTTTGCCATTGGGGACACTCCTTCTTTCGAAAGTTGGGTGTTTTTTTGCTCTGTCCCCAAAGACACCCTATATTTAGAAATAAAAGATTCACTACTTCTATGGTCATCTAGCACAACTTGTCCCAAATCATAGATGTTAAATCTAGTATATGTTTCTATATCTTTTCCTTCTTTGTCATAAATTTCAAATATCTTTTCACCCACTTCATGAATTACCATTATTGCATATTTTAGACTTTCCAAATCTACATTTTCCTTTTTTCTAATTTTAGGAAATTTATTTAAAAATTCATAATCCATAATTAAGCAAGCTTCCCAATCTCTAGGTCTTTTGCCTTTGTCAATTGAGTCTACTAATTCTTGGGTTACTTTTTGTAATTCTATTCTGATATTTGGTAAATTTTTGTTGTTTTGCACTGCCAATGTACCTACAAATGGTGCAGCAAAGTATTTTGGCGATACTCTATGTATTACAAATTCCATATTTGCATCTTTTTGTTTTTGCTCTTTTATAAATTTTCGTATTTCTTTTTTACTTTTAAATGTGCCTTGTGGCAAGTTAAGCTCTGAACCATATTCATTTCCTGCTCTTACTCTCCATAGTTGGTCAGATTGGTCTTTTATGTCTAAATCTTCATCTTTTAAATTTTCTAGCTTGTCCACAAACAAACAGTCTACTGTTAAGTCTGAGAAGTTTTCTTGCAAGAAACGTAATCCTTCTAATTTTCTCATATATCCCCCTATTTTACATCAAAAAAATCATTTTGATTTGTGTCTGATAATATATTTTGATTGTTCCAAAAGAACATTCCGTCTATGTGATATCTTCCTATTGGTGCATCTTTTTCTAGATAATATTTGTCATATATATCTATTTGCGAATTTGCTTTTATTTTTTCTGTTCTTCCAAATTCCTTTTCTTCTATCTTTCCATTTGGCTTACTTATTTTATACTTTATATATCCTGATATATCTTCATTTGAATTGTTGTTTATTCTCATATGAAATGTTGTGAATTTGTCTTTTTTTCTATCTAAAACTTTTGGCGAAATACTCATATTTTTAGTTTCCTTTCTTGTATAATAAAACGCATTTAAAGAGAGGTTATGTACCTCTCTTTTTAACCGCACATTCTGCAAGTGATTATTTTTTTCACTTCGTTTTTCTCTTCAACTTTTTTCTCTGCCTCTTTATTCATAAAAAAACCTTCCTTTCTAAGGCCTTTATAGATATGAAAGATTTTGAGTTTCTTTCGAACTAAAGCCTTTTTTGAAATTTTTTATAATATTTGTAAAAGCTCCAGAGCCTTCACAAAATAAAGAACTTTGTATTTAACTGCTTTGTAATAAACATAATGGGTCTTCTTCAAATAGTGAATTTTTCAAAGCTACTGCTGATGCTCTACATCCGCCACATATCATCTTGTAACTACATTTTGAGCATTTTCCTTCTAACTTTTGTTTATATTTCTTTAATTCTACAAATAGTTTATTATTATTTAAAATTTCATCTAATGGTTTTTCTTTGATATTATCTGCAAAAGTTGGTATGTATGAACAAGCTCCAACATTTCCTTGATAATCTATGTAAATTATTTCATCTCCTGCCTGACATCCAGCATAAATTTTATTTAAATCATCATTTTTTATATCTATACCAAATATCTCTGGGAAAATCGGTACTAAAAGTGGGTCACCTGTTCTAAAATTAATATTTAGTCTATTACATTCTGCAATAACTCTTTTTATTGTCTCTTTATATTCTTCGTTTGAAATCAACATATCTTTATCTGCATGCCCAGCAACTAGAACTCTTCTTATGTTGAATTCTTTTGCTCCTTTTGATGCTATCAAATTTATTACTTCAATAACATCTTTTACTGTTTCTGTTGATAATGTATATTTTATTGCATATGGTATATTATACTCTTTTAGCAATGATAGTGTGTCAATTACTTTGCGAAATGTACCTTTTTTTCTACGAAAACTGTCGTGCGTCTCCGCCATTCCGTCCAAACTAATTGATAATTTTATGTTAGGAAATTTTGATAGTTTCTCACATACTTTTTCATCTATTAATGTCCCATTTGTTGTTATTACTATATCTTCAAATTTTCTAGCATATTCTAGTATTTCAAATAAGTCATCTCTCATAAATGGCTCTCCGCCAGAAAGGTTTAATTTTGTTGTACCTGTGTACCACAATTGTGCAAGCAATTCCTTTGCTTGTTTTAATGACAATTGTTTTTTGTCATTTTTCTCTGATACTCTACAATGTTTACAATTCAAGTTGCATACATTGTTTATATCCCATTGAGCAATAGTTGCCATAATATCACTCCTTACATAAATATTTCATAGCAATCTCAAATGCATCTATGTGATTTTTATAGAGTTTATCATCATCTATTATCGTTTTTATTTCTTCTACTGAGCACCATTTTGCATCTTCTACTTCTTCTTTTTGTAACGTCAAGTTTTCTATATTTAGATTTCTGTTCATATAATATAAGTTGAAATTAGTCTGCCCTTCTTCTACTCTATAAAAAAGTTTTAGGTCTTTTTCATCTATATTTATTCCCATTTCTTCTTTTGTTTCTCTTATTATTCCTTGACTATTTGTTTCACTTTCTTGTACATGTCCACTTATAAATCCATATTTTCCACCTTTTTGCTTACTTCTTTTTTGTAATAACATGTCCCCTTTATCATTTCTAACAAATAGTGTTACTATATTTTTATTTTCCATACTACCTCTTTCGATATTCATATATTATCATTCATTAATATTATTGTCAATACATTTTATATATTTTTTCTAATTATTACTACGAATACAATTTTCTTACCCTTCTAAACTTCTCATTATATTTTATGCTTGTAAATTCTGAAATATTCCAAATTTGCCACTGGGGACGGACCTTTTTGGCAATTTTTTTGCCACTGGAGGACACTCCTTCCAGTGGCAGGCTTAATTACATTTCTAATCTATATTCAATATCTTCCATATGTGGAAACATTTCTTTAACTCTCTTTAAAGTAAGCATAAGCATCCTAGGTTGTGGATTTTTCTTACTCTCTGACAATAATTTCTGGGTATAGCAATTTTCTGCCGTCTTAAATAAAACATACCTATTCCCAACATAAGTATAATAAATTTGATAACCATCTCTTAAATCGCACCACATTTTTTCAAAAGTATAATCTTCCATAATCTCTCCTTTTTTATTTCACTAGTTCTTCGAATTCTGCTTCTGTAAGTATTGTCACTCCTAAATTTTGAGCCTTAGTTAGCTTGCTTCCTGCTTCTTCTCCTGCTAGTACATAATCTGTTTTTTTAGATACTGAGCTTGATGTTTTTCCGCCAAATTTTTCAATTAAATTTGTGGCTTCTCCCCTTGTATACTTTTCCAAGCTTCCTGTTAAGACAAAAGTTTTTCCTGCAAATCTATCGTCTTGTGCATCTTCTTCAAGGCTTTCTAGGTTTACTCCTGCTTGTTTTAATTTTTCTATCAAGTCTTTTGTTTGGTCTTGTAAGAAAAATTCTCTTATGCTGTTTGCTACTATTGGTCCAATATCGTTTATTTCGCTCAATTCTTCTGCTGTTGCTTCCATTAAGTTGTCTATATTTTTATATTTTTTTGCTAATATTTTTGATGCTTTTACTCCTACGTGTCTTATTCCTAGTGCTGTTATTAGTCTGTGCAAATCGTTTTCTTTACTTTTATTTATACTGTCTACTAAGTTTTGAGCAAATTTTTGTCCATTCTTTTTAAGTGATGCTATGTCTTCAAATTGCAATGTATAAATATCTGCTATGTTTTCAATTAGCTTTCTATCTAGTAATTGTCCTATTATGCTTTCTCCTAGTCCGTCTATGTTCATTGCTTCTCTTGATACAAAGTGCACCAAATTTCTAAATAGTTTTGCTGGACATTCTATTCCTGTACATCTGATTGCCGCTTCGCCTTCTTCTCTAACCGCTTCTGCTCCACATACTGGACAAACTGTTGGCATTTCAAATTCTTTTTCTTCACCTGTTCTTTTTTCTTTTAGTACTTTTACTATTTCTGGTATAACATCTCCTGCCTTTTGTATTACTACTGTGTCACCAATTTTTAGGTCTTTTTCTTTTATAAAATCCTGATTGTGTAATGTTGTTTTTGATATTGTTGAGCCTGCAACTTTAACTGGTTCTAAGATTGCCATCGGTGTTATTACTCCTGTTCTTCCTACTTGGCAAACAATGTCTTTTAGTTTTGTTTCTTTTGTTTCTGGTGGATATTTATATGCAATAGCCCACCTTGGAGTTTTGGCTGTTGCTCCTAGTATTTCTCTAAATTTTAGGTCATCGACTTTTACCACTGCTCCGTCTATCCCAAATGATAAGTTTTCTCTGTCATCTCCTATTTTTTGTATTGCTTTTTCTATTTCTTCTACTGTTTTACAAGGTATTCTGACAGGGTTTACGTTAAATCCTAATTTGCTTAAATATTCTAATTCTTCAAAATGTGAATTGAATTCTTTCCCTTCTATTTTTTGTACATTAAATATATATATGTCTAAGGGTCTTTTTGCTGTTATTTTACTATCTAATTGTCTTAGTGACCCTGCTGCCGCATTTCTTGCATTTGCAAATAATTCTTCTTCGTTTTCTTCTCTTTCTTGGTTCATTTTTTCAAAGTCACTTTTTGATATAAAGACTTCTCCCCTTACTGTTATATCTATTTTCTCATTTAACTCCATTGGTATTGTTTTTATTGTTTTTAAATTATTTGTGACATCTTCTCCAACTAATCCATTTCCCCTTGTTGCACCTTTTACAAATTTCCCTTGCTTATATTCTAGTGCTGCTGATAGTCCGTCTATTTTTGTCTCTATTACATATGTTTTGTTTTCTATTTGATTTTCTTCTGCCTTTTCATCAATTTTTTTTACGTATTCTTCCACTTCTTCTATGCTAAAAACATCTTGCAAACTTTGTAATGGTACTTCGTGTGTTACTTTTTCAAATCCCTCTTTTACGTGTCCACCTACTTTTTGTGTTAGTGATTCTTTTGATTGATATTCTGGAAATTCTTTTTCCAAATTTCGAAGCTCTACCATTAGCATATCATATTCAAAGTCAGATATTTCTGGTGCGTCATTATCGTAGTATTTTTTTGCATGATATTCTGCTTGTTTGCGTAATTCTTCTATTCTTTGCTTTACTTGGGTTTTGTTCATTTTTTAATCACAGTCCTTTTGTTTTAAATTTCTTTCTTATTATATACAATTTGGCATAAAAAATAAAGGAATTTTTTCAAATTCCTTTACTTTATTTTTCATATTTTTAATCAGCTCTTGCTAATATTATTAATCTTTGTTTTCCATTATCTGTACATGTTGATAATGTTACTTCAGCTTTTCCTGCTGTATCTCTTTGATAGAATGATGTATCTGTATCTGATGTTTCAAATTTGTTATATATTGTATATGTAACTTGTTTTCCGTCATTGTCTGTTATATATATTTTATCACCTAAATTTAACTTTTTGTTATTAGAGAAGAATGCACCATTTCTATAGTTATGTCCTACTATTACTGTATTTCCTGGTTGGTTAATTCCTACTCCCCATAAGAATGCTACTGATACTTCTATTGATGATTTTGTCATTTTTTCAAGTATTGGATATTTTAAATTGATTTTTGGAATTGTCATTGTTCCTAAAACTCCAAAACCTTTATATTGTGGTCTTGTTTTTTGTGATGATGCAGATTGATTTGTTCCTGTATTCATTTTTTCCAATTCATCTAAAACATCATTATTTGTATTATCATCATTTTTATCCTCATCATCTTTTTTTGCTGTATCCCCATCAAAGTTGTTTACAAAATCTTCTGCATCACTTGTTGTTACATATTTATGATAATAGTCATATGCTAAAAAACCTAGTAATCCTAATATTCCAATAATTACAATTACTAATATAATTGTTAAAACTTTACTATATTTACTCTCAAACATACCTTTTACCTCCGTACTTTTCACTATACATATATTATAACACATTTTATTACAAAAATAAAGTTTTATTTACAAGTTATACTATCTTTTCTCCAAATTGTGTACCAGCAAGTAAATGGAAGTGTAGATGCATTACTTCTTGACCTGCATCTTTTCCACAATTTACAATTACACGATATCCACTTTCGCTTACACCTTGCTCTTTTGCAATTTTATTTATTACAGTATAAATTTTTCCAATTAAAGCTTCATCTTCTTTTTCTAATTCTACAAGTGATTTTATGTGCTTTTTAGGTATCACTAATATATGAACTGGTGCAGCTGGCGCTATATCTTTAAAAGCCAGTATTTCATCATCTTCATATACTTTGCTTGAAGGAATTTCTCCTTTTATAATTTTACAAAATAAACAATCTTCCATAATTATCTCCTTTTGAGGGTGTTTTTGGGGACAGTCCTTAAAAACACCCTCTCTAAGTTTTTTATAAACTAAATCAATATTTTTCTATTGAGGGTGTTTTTAAGGTCTGTCCCCAAAAACACCCTAAAAATTCTTAATCTTTAATTAAAACTGCTTTTATTCTTCTTACTCCTGATGAACTAGACTCTTCTTTTTTAATTTTAAATCTACCTAGTTCTTTTGTATTGTTAACATGTGGGCCACCACATAGTTCTTTTGATACTGTTCCTATTGAATATACAGTTACAATATCAGGATATTTTTCTATAAACATACATTCAGCACCTGATTTTATAGCATCTTCTTTGCTCATTTCTTGTTTTGTTACAGGTAATTCTTCTGCAATCCATTGATTTACTAAATCTTCTACTTGCTTTTTCTCTTCGTCTGTTAATTTATGGTCACAGTTGAAGTCAAACCTCATTCTGTCTACTGTTATGTTTGAGCCCCTTTGATGTGCGTCTTTTCCTATAACTTGTTTTAGTGCTGCATTTAAAAGGTGTGTTGCTGTGTGGTATGCTATTGTCTCTTCTGTTTGTTCTGCTAATCCACCTTTGAATTTTTGCTCTGAACCTGCTCTTGATTTTTCTTGGTGTTTTTTGAATAGTTCGTCAAATTCTTTTAAGTTGATTTCGTATCCGTTTTCTTCTGCTAGTTCTTTTGTTACTTCTGGTGGGAAACCATATGTGTCATATAGTTTGAATACTACATCTCCTGGAATTGTTTTTGTTTCTTGTAATTTGTTTATTGCTTTTTGGAATTCTTTTTCTCCATTTGCTAGTGTTTTTACAAATTTGTCTTTTTCTTCTAGCATTGTAGCTATTATTATTTCTTTGTTTTTCTCTAATTCTGGGTACATTTCTTTTAAGTTTTCAACATTGATTTCTATTAATGTTGATAGCTCATTTAAATCTATTTGTAGTTTATTTAAGTGTCTAATCATTCTTCTTATTAATCTTCTTAAAATATATCCTCTATCTATGTTACTTGGTCTTCCGCCGTCTGCTATTAACATCATACTTGAACGCAAGTGTTCTGCTATTATTCTTCTACTTTCTATGTTGTCCACTTTTTGTAATTCTTCTAGTTTTTTAATTATTGGGCTGAATAATTCTGTATCAAATGGAGTTTCTTTTCCTTGTAGTAACATTGCCATTCTTTCTAGTCCTAGCCCTGTATCTACGTTTTGTTGTTTTAATTTTCTATATCCGTCTTTGTCTTTAAAGTATTCCATAAATACATTGTTCCAAATTTCAACATATTTTCCACAGTCACATGAAGGTTGACAATCTGCTGAACATGCTGGTTTTCCTGTGTCATAGAACATTTCTGTGTCTGGTCCACATGGTCCTTCTTCTCCTGCAATCCACCAGTTATCGTCTTTTCCATAATAGTAGATATGTCCATCTAATATTCCTGCTTTTTTCCAAGCCTCTGCTGCCACTTCGTCTCTTGGGCAATCTTCATCTCCTGCAAATACTGTTACTGATAGTTTTTCTACTGGTATTCCTAATTCTTTTGTTAAGAATTCAAAGCTCATTGCTATGGACTCTTCTTTGAAATAGTCTCCTAATGACCAGTTTCCTAACATTTCAAAATATGTTAGGTGTCTGTTGTCTCCAACTTCTTCTATATCATTTGTTCTTACGCATTTTTGATAGTCTGTAAGACGTTTTCCTTCTGGGTGTTTTTCTCCTAATAGATATGGTACTAGTGGTTGCATTCCTGCTGTTGTAAATAATACAGAAGGGTCATTTTCTGGTATCAGTGGTGCTGACGGAATTACTACATGTCCATGTTTTTGGAAGAATTCTAAGTATTTTTTTCTTATTTCTATTGCTTTCATTTTATTTATCACTCCTTTCGATTTTGCCTACTTCTTTCTATTCTTCTTTTTGTGCTTCTAATTCTTTTTCAAATTTAGTAGTTACACCTACAAATGTTAACATATATACTGTAATTACCATTGGAATTGTTAATCTTCCTATTGGAATTCTTGTAATTGCAATTAAGCTGATTAGTGTTGCTTCTGCTATTACTAGTGTTAACACTGTTTTTAAAATTACATTTATTATATTTAATTTTCTATATCTTATTGCCATATAAACTAGTGTTATTCCTGTTGCAATTGCAAATGGCCAAATATATGGATTTATTAAGTCTCTTCCTTTTGTGTTTGGTACTGTTACTATTTCTGTTTCTTCTGCTTTTAGCTCTAATTCGTATTTTTCATTTACTTTTTCTATTATTTTTTGTTTTTGTTCTTCTGTTATTTCTTTTGCTATTATGCTAACAGAATCTCCATATACTTCTACTTTTTGAACTATCACTTGTTCATTTGGCATAATTTCTTTTGTTATGTTTTGTATGTCTGCTATTTTAAAATCTTCTCCTAAGTATAGTTCCAATTTTTGGGCTGTTTGAAATCTTAAATCAAAATTAAATCCCATAAATGCTACAACTGCTATTCCTGCTATTATTATAATTGCAACAATTGACATTATTATTTTTTGTTTTTTTGTTAAATTTTTCATTATTTATTTCCTCCTATTTGTCAGCTTCTATTTTTAATAAAATATTTGTTATTATAGCGTTATAAATAGCAATTAATGTAATTCCCCAGAACATTACCATTCCAAAGCTACTAATAGGGCTCCAGTTGATAAAGCAAAATACTATTGCTAATATGCAAACTGGTATTATTCTAATAAAGAATTCTTTGTATGTTTCTGCTATTCCTTTATTTGCAGCTGTTTTAGTAAGTTTTTCTTCTTTTAATTTTGAAAGTAGTTTATTTACAAAAATATAATTTAGTACTAATACAATTGCTATTGCAAATATTCCTTCTATTGATATTACTACATTTGCGTATCTTATTAATATTAAAAATATTGATATTAGACCTATATATGATATTGTTGCAAGTGCTCCTAATTTTTTATATCTTACAATTAATACTATTAAAGCTACTACAACTACTGCTAATAGTGCATATACAACAATGCTTAATTCTTGATTTGTTACATCTGATAATACATATGAATTTTCTGTTGCTTGATATTTAACAGGTAGATTTCCTGTATCTAATACTACTGCTATACTTGACGCTTGAGCTGCATATCCTTGTAGTGTTTTTTGGTCTGATGAAGCTCCCCCCATTGATAATTGCATTTTCCCTGTTCTCATTGGTTCTTCAAAATTTGTTGTCATTATTTCTGTATCATCTATTTTTATTGTTACTTTTTTCTCTGTTTTTTCTTCACCATTTTCATCTGTTTCTGTTGTATTTGTTGTTGCAGCCTCGTCTGTTGCCTCTTCTTTATTCTCTGTTTCGACTGGTTTTAAATATCTGTTACTTATATCTTCTAATTTTTTTGCACTGTCTTTTGTAAATTCAATATTTAAGTATATTCTTGTTTTAGCTACTGCAGATGTTGATGTATTATCTGCTCCTGTCATAACATTTGCTAATTTTATATCATTGTTATCCATTAAAACTTCGCCTGTTTCACTATCTTGTATTGTGAATTTTCCGACTGTTACTAATTGGCTTACAACTGTATCTGTTGAATCATCTTCTGGAATTTCTACTACTATATCTCCTGCTTGTGTATCTAATTTGATTGTGTAATTATTTACTCCCATTTTTTGAAGTCTTTTTTCTAATATTTCTTTTGCTTTTTTGTAATTTTCTTCATTTTTTACATCTTCACTATTGTTTGGAACTTCTTCCTTTGTGTATCCTTTTTCAGTCATTTGTTCTTCTGTTAAATTTTCTGTATCTTTAACTTCTTTTCCTTCTGAATCTTTTACTACTGTTGTTGTTCCTGTATCTACTTCTAATCTAACAGTTCTTGTCCCTTCTAAATCCATTGCATATTTGTAGTCTTCTACTACATTTTCCATTCTATTTTGTTTTTGTACATAAATTCCACCAAAAGCTATTGCTGTAATTAATATAATTGCTAGTGTTATTGTTAATATTTTTACCTTTTTCATTTTATTTCCTCCATTATAATAATTTTGTTCCATTGATTATTAGTTCAAACCATATTCGTAAGTATTTTGCTGCATATTTGCTCATAATTGTTCTATCAATAAATATTTGAAAATAATCTAGTACTGGACATATTTGATTATTAATTGTTAAATTTAATGTTATCTTTCTATTTTCAGTATCTAATTTTAGCTCTGCATCTGTTACTGCATAATTTACTTTATCGTGTATATCAAATGTTGAAATATTTTGATTTCTTACTCTATCTCTATGCACATCTGACTTATCTGCCAAAATTATCGCCGCTGATATATCACTCACCGCTGTTCCCGTTTTTTCATCATGATTTCCAATTGCCATCATTATTTGCGTTCTTTCTTCTACTGGCATTCCCATTTCTTTCAAAATGTTGTATGCAATTATTGCTCCATTATGTGCGTGGTCTACTCTGTTTACACAGTTTCCGATATCATGCAAATACCCTGCAATTCTCGCCAGTTCTACTGTTCTTTCTGGATATCCTAACTGCTCTAATATATCCCCAGCTCTTTTTGACACAATTGAAATGTGTCTGTGGCTATGTTCTGTATAGCCTAATCCGTCTAATTGCTGTTGCGCGCCTTGTATTAACGCTTCAACTTCCGGATTTTTTCGAACATCTTCTAATTTTATCATTTTGTCCTCCTTGATATAACTTGTCCTATAAAATTTTATATTAAATTTCCAAAAATATCAACTGTTTTGGGGAAATTCTTTCAAAATATCCATTGTATCCATTAGAGACGTTTCTTTTTGGACAAAAATGTCAACTTGGAAACGTCCCTAATGAACATTATTTTTTGTTTACTCCAATAATTCCACCTAATATCCCAAAGATCATTCCTACTGCTATCATTATTATGCTTTGTATATTTAGTCCAAATCTCCAATTTAATATGCTTGAAATTAAGTACAGAATTACTATGTATATTCCGCCTATTAATCCCCCATTTATTATTCCATTCTTTTTTATTTTTATGCTTCCTATTGAGCTTCCAAGCAATATACTTATTCCTGTTACCACTATTATCACTGGTGTTATTGTATTTTCACTTGTGTTTGTGTACGCTAATATTATTGAGAATATTAATAGCATTATGACTGTTGATATCATCGCTATTCCTATTCCTTTAAATATGTTTTTTGTTGTTTCTTCAAAATTTGTTTTGTAGTTTTCCATTTTTTTCACCCTTTCTATTTCATTTATATTTTTTTAGGGTGTTAAATAGAACTATATTTTAGCGTTCATTTTCGTTATCCGCATACATTTTATTGTCTGTTTGTCTTTTATTGCGTTGTAATATTTGTTCATTTATTGTATTTATAACTTCCTGTTTTTCATTATATGACTTTTCTATTTTTTCTTGTGTTTCTTTTTGATTTTTCCAAGGTGATTCTGATTTTAGCATGTCTTTTAATATTAATTCAGGTGGATAATCAACTCTTAGTTCATCTATTGTTAAAATATGTTGTTCTATAAATTGTTTTGCTGAAATTTCTTCTCCATCTTTTAAAGTTAATGTTCCTTTTTTAGGAATGAATTTTAAAAATTGAGTTCTTATAAATTTTTCTGCATCTATTTCTATATTTTGATTTAAGAGTGGAATAACATATTTTTTATTTAATAAATTATCATCTATAGTATCCATAAATTCATTAAAAGATAGTTGCACTTTTTGATTATTTTCCTCCACTTCAATAATTCCAGTTTTATTGTTTGAAGGTAATATAAATCCTTCTTCTTGATTTTCCATTTCTTGTGCTTTTGCCATTTTTAACGATGCTTCTATTTTTCTATCTTTCTTTTTATCAAAATATTTAGAAATTTCTTTTGTAATTTTATTTAATTTTACATCTCCAATCTTTGCAATCGCCTCTTCTATTTCTTCTGTTGAGCTTCTTTTTAGTTGCTCGTATATTAGTTCATAATACATCTCTTGTGAATCTTTTAACAAATCTTTATCACCATTTAGCATTTGTTCTTCGACTTGCATATTTTTGACTAATTCTATAACTGTTTTTCTACTTCCGTCTAAATTATATTCTTTTTGTAAAATTGGATATTTTAACAGTCCTTCTGTTATTTTCTTTTCACATATAATATTATCTAAAAGCTGTATTGCTAATTTGTCTCTATCCATAGATGTTTTCGATGTTTCATATTTGCAATTTTCAAATATTCCTTTTTCTATGTCTCTTAAATTTGCAATTTTCTTATCAAGTGTTTTCATTATTTCCAAATATCTAGTACATTCAATATATCTAGCATCTTTTTCCATTGCATATACATAATAATTGTTTTTATAGAATCTTTCCTTATTTCTTAATATCATATCTCTTGCAAAAATTAATGCATTTTTATTGCTTTGATTAGTTTGAGTCATTAAATATTGTTGATAATGCCTCATTTCATGTATCATTGCCATAAATACTTTTTTACATTTTAGTATTCTAACTTCTTTATTATTATCATTTAATTTTGTACATATTCTAAAAATATTTATTTCAATTCTTGGAGTTATATCATTATTTTGATTTTTTTCATAGATAAAATTTGCTGCATCACCAATTTTTTCGTTATCTATAAATTCAAAATTTAATTTTTCTTTTTTTCCGATAGTGTTTATATTTTCTGCTTCTAGTTGAAGTATCTTAACTAATGTTTCTTTTATTTCTTCTATTATGGAATCTTGCTTATCGTTTAATTTGTTTTCCTCAAAATAGTTTATAATTCTTTCCATTTTTTCTTTAACTAATATCTCTTTTTCATTTTTATCCATAATTTCCCCTTATTTAATAAAAAAAATTATCATATTTAAACCCATTTTTTAATAAGTTTAATAGATAATTTTCTAATTGGCTGGGCTGGCTAGATTCGAACTAGCGCATGCCAGAGTCAAAGTCTGGTGCCTTACCGCTTGGCTACAGCCCAATATATAATTAAATGGGGTGGAAGATGGGACTCGAACCCACGGTCTCCAGTGCCACAAACTGGCGCGTTAACCAACTACGCTACATCCACCATTGTTCACGTGCACCTATAAACCTTGAGCACATTTAATATTATAACCAATTTACACCCCATTTGTCAACTGTTTTTCAAAATTTTATATTAAATTTTTATATAGTCCACAAGAAAAGTTACTTTTTTGCATTAACTTGTGGACTTTGAAATTTCAAATATAACAGGAAAAGCTCCTATCTTTCTATTGTGCTGTTGATAAATTATTTGGATCAATACCATATTGAGAATATAGCCAATTCATATAGTTAAATGGTTCTAAAGTCTTTGGTTCTCCATAATTCACACCATTTGTTTCAACTTTAATAGATGTAATTTTAACTGGATTTACTGGTGTGCTAACTTCTGCATTTGCTGAGCTTTCTTCACCTTCGCTATTTGCTTTTACTTCAACTTCTTCTATTTTATGCACCACGTCCATTCCTTCAATTACTTTACCAAAAGATGTATAATATCCATTTAATGATGTTGTTTCTTTTGTCATAATAAAGAATTGTGAACTTCCTGAGTTATAAGATTCTTCTGCTAAGCTTTGAGAATATTGAGTATAGTCATTTCTTGCCATACCAATAACTCCTTCTTCAAATTTCAATTTATTGTTAACTCCATTTGATATAAATTCACCTTTTATTGTGTATTCTTTATCTTCTCCACCGTCTTTCAAGTCTGCTAAAGTTGCTGAACCACTTCCTGTTCCTGCTTTATCTCCACCTTGTATCATAAAATCTTTTACTACTCTGTGAAAAGTTAATCCGTCATAAAATCCTCTGTTTGCAAGTGTTACAAAGTTTGCTACTGTTTCTGGTGCTAAATCTGGGTATAATTCAATTTTTATTGTTCCAAAGTTTTCTACTTCCATTGTGGCTATTGGATTTTCAACTTTCATAGTTGCTTTTTTGTAGTATCCATATCCTACTGTTGCTAGTAATATTATTACTAAAATTAATGCAATTATCCATATAATATTTTTTGTTTTCATTTTTCTTCTCCTTTTCTTCTTTGAAGCTTTTGCTTCTGTTTATTTATAATTTTAAATTAAATTATCAAAAATAAATTGCTCTTGCATTCTTTTTAAAGATTGTTTTATTGTTCTTGCTCTTACTTCTCCTATTCCTTCTACATCGTCTAAGCTTTCTATATCAGCTGCTAGTATGTGTTGGAATGATTTGAATGAACCAATTAGATTTTCTACTATATTGTTTGGCATTCTTGGTATTTTATTTAAAATCCTATATCCTTTCGTGTATACTCCTACTTCGTCATAATTATCAAATGTCTCATATCCTAGCAATTTCGCTATTACTGTTTCTCTTGATAGTTCTTCATATTCAAGTTCGTCCAACTTCTCAATTACTTTTTTAGGAGTTATTTTCTTTTTGCCTGGTACAATATAATCTTTTATAATAAGCTCTTCTTCTTTTTCTAGTCCACCTATCAACTCTTCAAGTTGCATTTTTACAAGCCTTCCGTCATTGCCTAATTCATATATCTGCCTTTGTATCTCTTCTACTATTTTCATAACCATTTCAGCTCTTTGAATTGCAACTATTACATTTTGTAATGTCACTATATCATTAAATTCATATTCATTCAAGATGTTTAGCTTATTATCAAATACTTTTTTATATTTTTCCAGTGTTTGTATCGCTTGGTTCGCTTTGTTTAATACAACGTCTGTGTCTTCTAATATATATCTGTCATTGCCTTTGAAAACTGTAATTATGCTTCTTCTTTGTGAAATACTTATTACTAATTCTCCTGTCTGCTTTGCTGTTCTTTCAGCTGTTCTATGTCTTGTACCTGTCTCTAATGTTGATATTTCATGTGATGGTATTAGTTGTGCATTTGCATATAGTATCTTTTTTAAATCTCCACTTAATACTATAGCCCCATCCATTTTTGCTAATTCATATAATTTTGATGAAGAATAATCTTCATTTATTGTAAATCCACCGTCAACTACTTCTTTTAATACCTCGTTTTTATCTGTAATTAATAATAAAGCTCCTGTTCTTGCTCTTAAAATATTTTCTAGTCCGTTTCTTATTGGGGTTCCTGGCGCAATTAGTTTCAAAATTTCTGTAATGTTGTCTTCCTTGCCTGTTCTCACCTCTAATTCTCCTTTCTGTCTATTGGGACATTTGGGGACGTTTCCTTTTGGACATTTTGTCCATTTGGGACACATCTCTGTTTCCAATTTTTATTTTAACCCAACTTTTTTCATTGCTTCATTAATGTTTCTGACGCCTATTATATCTAATTTGTATTTATCTTTCAAGTCTTTTTTGTTACTTTCTGGAATTATACAACTTTTAAATCCTAACTTTTCTGCTTCTTTTAGTCTTTTTTCTATTAAATTAATTCTTCTTACTTCTCCTGTTAGTCCAACTTCTCCTATGATTATCATATCTTTTGGTATTGCTATATTTTTGAAACTTGATGCTGTTACTAACATTATTCCTAAATCGATTGATGGTTCACTTATTTTTAGTCCTCCAACTACATTTAAATATACGTCTTGTGAACCTAACATTAATCCTGCTTTTTTCTCTAAAACTGCAATTAATAATGATAATCTGTTGTAGTCTATCCCATTTGCTGTTCTTTTTGGATATCCAAATACTGTTTGTGATGTTAGCGCTTGCAATTCTACTAAAATAGGTCTTGTTCCTTCCATACTTGATACTATGCATGAACCTGCTGGGTTGTCTTCTCTTTCTGAAATTAGTATGTCTGATGGGTCTGAAATTTCACACATTCCTTCTTCTCTCATCTCAAACATTCCAATTTCATTTGTAGAACCAAATCTGTTTTTTACTCCCCTTAAAATTCTATATGAAAAATATCTTTCTCCTTCTAAGTACAAAACTGTATCTACCATATGTTCTAAAACTCTTGGCCCTGCTATGTTTCCTTCTTTTGTAACATGACCTATTATTATTGTTGTAATCGCTCTTGATTTACAAACTCTCATCACCTGACCAGTAATTTCCCTTACTTGGCTAACACTTCCAGCTGCTGCTGTAATGTCATCTGAATACATTGTTTGGATAGAATCAATTATTACTAGTTTAGGGTTCATATTTATGATTGCTTGGTTTACTATATCTATATTTGTTTCTCCCAAAAACATTATATTTTCGTTATTAATTCCAAGTCTATCTGCTCTTAACTTTATTTGCTCTGCTGATTCTTCCCCTGAGACATATAGAACTTGTCCTTCTCCTTTGATTTTATCACAAATTTGCAAAATTAGTGTTGATTTACCTATCCCTGGCTCTCCACCTAATAAAACTAGTGAACCTTTTACTAATCCACCTCCTAGCACTCTATCTAGCTCTCCAAAACCTGTATGTGTTCTTAGAGTTTCTTTTGCTACATATGAGCTAAGCTTTTGTGGTGTTGCTATTTCTCCTGCATTTTTTGCTTTGTCTTTTCCTTTTGTTTCTACTATTGTTTGCTCATAGAAACTGTTCCAGCTGTTACAGGCTGGACATTTTCCTAACCATTTTGCGGATTCGTTTCCACATTCACTACATACAAATATCGTTTTATTTTTTGCCATTTTCTCCTCCTTGGGACATTTGGAGCATCAACTTCATTACTTTCTTTTTGTTTAATTTTTGCCCCTATTCACGTTAAAAAGTATAGCATAATTTTTTCAATCTTGCTATACTTTTTTATAAATTCATTAAAATTTCACATTTTGATAGATGTGTCCCAAAATGGACAAAATGTCCAAAAGGAAACGTCCCAAAATGTCCCTATTTTCTTTTACCAAATGTTACTTCTTGGAATAAGAAGTCATGTACTTTTTCCCATGTAATTTCTTGGTGTAAAAATTCGTTTATTTCGTCTTCTACTTTTTGTTGATATGGTGTTAATTCTACTTTTATTTCTTTGTTCCAATCAATTTCTTGTAACCAGAATGCTTTGAATTTTGTCCAAAGTCCTGTTTTTGCTGGTAGCGCTGAGTTTCTGATTGTTCCAGCCTCTATTCCTTCTATGCCAATTCCACCGTTTGCATTTTCTACAGGATTTCCACCATTTCCGTTTAGTTCAACTCCACCAAATACTCCTGAGACTTTGTTTTCTGCTCCTATTTCTGCCATTTTATTTTCCTCCTTTGTGTTTTTACATCTTCTGTTTTATTTATACTATATTTTTTTGTTTTAATCAAGTGGTTTTTATTTTTATTATATTAAATGTTTGTTACATAATTATTACATTTTTGTTACTTTGTTCCAATTCAATATTTATTTTATTGGTTACCTTTTGAGTATACTTTCTTTTAAATTCTAACTATTATATATTCTTGTTCTGCCTTATAGCAGGTCACTTCAACAATCTCGTTTTCAATTTTTCTTAAAACTTTTCCCTCAGTATTTACTCTATTTTCCAAAGCTTGCTCCTTATCCTTAAACAAATAAGCTTGCACATAATTCTTAGTATGTCCCTTATACACCCCGTCTTTTTCTTCTTCAAAAAGTACCTGAACAGTTTGCCCTACATAACTTTCGTTGTATTCCTTCTCATTTACATTTGACAATTCTATCAGCCTTTGGCTTCTTTGTTCTTTTTTATTTCCATCAATTTGCTCTTTCATAGCAGCTGCTTTTGTGCCTTTTCTTGGAGAGTACTTAAAAATATGCATTTTATAAAATTTTATTTCTTTTAAAAATTGATAGGTCTCTTCAAATTCCTTTTCTGTCTCTCCTGGAAAGCCAACGATTATATCTGTTGTTAGTATCACATCATTATAATTTTTTCTTAGTATTGATACTATTTTTCTAAATTGTTCAGTTGTATATCTTCTATTCATTCTTTTTAGAGTTTCATCACAACCACTTTGCAATGATAAGTGAAAGTGGTGACATATTTTTTCTAATTTTGTTAGTCTTTTCATAAATTCTTCATTTATTAACAATGGCTCTATTGATCCTAACCTAATTCTTTCAATACCGTTTATTTTGTTTATTTCTTCTAATAAATCAATTAATCTATATTGTTTTTTATTTTCTTCAAATTTAAAGTCTTTTCCATATGATGCTACATGTATTCCAGTAATTACAACTTCTTTTATTCCTTCTTTTGCAATCTTCTTTATTTCAGATATTATGCTTTCTGGTTTTCTACTTCTTACTCTTCCACGTGCATATGGGATTATGCAATATGAACAAAATCTATCACAGCCATCTTGCACTTTTATTACAGCTCTTGTTTTTTCTGTATATGTTACATCTCCAAAGTCTACAAATTCCTTTTTATACATAACATCTTCTATTTCAACTAATTTTTGGGGTTCATTTTCTGAATTTTCCACAATAGCATTAGAACAACTTAAAGAATTTTCATTTTTTTCTGCAAATTCTTCTACATATTTTACTATTTCTTTTTTTTCATTATTTCCTAATATTAAGTCTATTTCTTCTATTTTTTCTAGTTCACTTTTTGCTACTTGTGCATAGCAACCACATGCAACTACAATGGCTTGGTTGTTTATTTCTTTAACTCTACGAAGCATTTGTCTTGATTTTCTGTCTGACATATTTGTTACTGTACATGTGTTTATTACGTATATATCAGCTTTTTCGTGTTGATTTACAATTTCGTATCCACTTTCTATAAACTTTTGCACCATTGCGTTTGTTTCGTATTGATTTACTTTACACCCGAAGCGTTATGAAAGCTACGTTTTTTCTTTTATTTTCCATTTTATATTTCGTTCCTTTCTTCGTTCAATGCATGCTCTCAAAAATATCGCAAAAGAATACTCTAATGCGATATTTCATTGTTTACCTATATTATTATCTTCTTGCCTTTCCTTCTAATGCATCTAAATTATCTAATGCTTTTCCTGTTCCTAATGCTACACAAGATACTGTGTCTTGTGCTATCATTACATTTATACCTGTTTTTTCTTGTAATAATTTATCTAGTCCGTCTACTAAACATCCTCCACCTGTCATGTATATTCCTTTGTCACTTATATCTGCTGCTAATTCTGGTGGTGTTCTTTCTAATACACTGTGTACTGCGTCTACTATCATCATTGCTGGTTCGATTAGTGCTTCTAGCATTTCACTTGAATATACTGTTATTGTTTTTGGTAGTCCTGTTGATAGGTCTCTTCCCCTTATTTGCATATCTGTGTCTTGAATTTTTGGGAATACACATCCGATATTTACTTTTAAGTCTTCAGCTGTTCTTTCTCCTATTACCATATTGTGTTTTTTCTTGATGTATTTTACGATATACTCGTCAAATCTATCTCCTGCAACTTTTAGTGATGTGCTTACAACTGACCCACCTAGTGAAATTACTGCTATATCTGTTGTTCCGCCACCTATATCTACTACCATATTTCCACATGGTTTTGATATGTCTATTCCTGCTCCTATTGCTGCTGCTATTGGCTCTTCAATTAAATATACTTTTCTTGCTCCTGCTTGTGATGCTGCATCTATTACTGCTTTTTTCTCTACTTCTGTTACTTGTGATGGTATGCATATCATTATTCTTGGTGCAAAGATAAATTTTCCACATATTTTGTTTATGAAGTATTTTAACATTTTTTCAGTTACTGTGTAGTCTGAAATTACTCCGTCTCTTAGTGGTCTTGTTGCTACTATATTACCAGGTGTTCTTCCTAACATTTTTCTAGCTTCTTGTCCAACTGCTAGAACGTCTCCTGTAATGTTGTTTACTGCAACAACAGATGGCTCTCTTAATACTATTCCTTTTCCTTTTACATATGCTATTACTGTTGCTGTTCCTAAATCGATACCGATATCTTGCCCCATTTTAAACATGCTTTTCATCCTTCCTTAACATTTTTGTTTCTCTTTTATTACAAATGTATTACGATTATATTACAAGTATTCAAATTTATCAACCCTTTTCATTGAATTTTTTATTTTTTTATATTATAATGTTTGTAGTTGATTTATTTGTTCGGGAGGAATTTATGGAACACTATAAATTTATAGCAAAAAATGAAGAAGATACAAAAAAATTCGCACGAGAACTAGCATCAAAATTAAAGCCAAAAGATGTGGTTGTTTTGACTGGTGAACTTGGCTCTGGCAAGACTAAGTTTGTGGAAGGATTTTTATCTTATTATGGCTTAGAAAATGAAATTTCTAGCCCTACTTTTACAATTGTAAATGAATACAGTAAAGACAATATAAATATATACCATTTTGATGTTTACCGTTTAGAAGATTGTTCAGAGTTTTATGAAATCGGCGGAGAAGAATATTTTGAAAATGGTATCTGTTTGATTGAATGGGGCGAGTTAATTGAAGAAGCTCTTCCTAAAAATTATATTCATATTGTCTTTAAAAAAGACACTAAAAATGAAGATTTGAGAATCTTGGAAATGAGTTCTATCAAGGGATTAGATCTGCAATAAATGCTATATTGACATTTACTTTTTACTATAAAATATGAAATTAAAAGGAGAAATTTTATTATGAAAATTTTAAGTATAGACACATCTAGTAATATTTGTGGAGTATCAATTTTAGAAGACACAAATTTAATATGTAAATTGGATGCAGACACTGGCAGAACCCACTCAGAAAATTTAATGCCAATGATAGACGAAGCATTGAAGAAAGCTGAATTAAAGCCAGCTGACATCAATTTAATTGTTTGTGATATTGGACCTGGTTCATTTACAGGAATTAGAATCGGAGTTGCTACTGCAAAGGCCTTCTCTGACAGCCTAAACATCCCTTGTGTTGGAATTAGTTCACTAGAAGCTTTGGCTTATAAACCGATGTTTTTGGGGTATATATGTAGTATGATTGATTGCAAAAATGATAATTGCTATTTTGCTTTATATGAGAAAAAAGATGATGGTTTGGAAGCTTTAATTGAACCACAGGCTGAGAGTGTTGAAAGTGCTTTGGCTATTTTAGATAGTTATTGTGTAGACACTTTAAATTCTGACTCTATTGCCTTTGTAGGTGACGGTTCTGATATTTATAAAACTGAAATTTCACAAACTTTTGAAAATGCTACTTTTTTACCTGATGAATTTAATATTTTGAATTCTGATGCTTTGGCTTTAGCTGGATTGTCTAAGTTTAATTCTGGAATTGAACTTGATGATGTTTTGCCTTTGTATTTGAAGAAGCCTCAAGCTCAAAGACAGTTGGAAGAAAAAAACTTAATTTAAAAAAGTAAGATTTTATTATAACAACTTTTAAAGCTGCTGACTTTTGCTTAGTCAACAGCTTTTTTGCTTATTTAACAATATCTACTATTTTAAATTTATTACTATTTCTTTTTCTTCTTGTATATCTATCTTACTATATTTTACGCCACATTCATCAAAAAGCTTTCTAGAAGCTATGTTATTTTCAGAAGTAGCATATTTATCAGATAAATAAATAACTTCTTTAATTCCTGATTGAATAATAATTTTTGCACACTCATTGCAAGGGAACAAATCAACATAGATTTTCGCATCTTCTAAATCTTTTTTGCTACCCCTGTAATTCAAAATCGCATTCAATTCTGCGTGGCATACATATGGATATTTAGTATCTAAATTTTCTCCATCTCTGCCCCAAGGGAAACTTTCGTCGTCAAAACCATTTGGCGCTCCATTATATCCTATTGACAAAATTCTGTTGTCATTACTTACTATGCATGCTCCTACTTGTGTTGATGGGTCTTTACTTCTCATAGCTGATAACTTTGCTATCGCCATAAAATATTCATCCCAACCTATATAATCTTTTCTTTTTTCTCCACTCATATTATTACTCCTTCTATATTTTAAACTAGATGTGTCCCAGAATGGACATTTTGCCCAAAAAGAAACGTCCCCAAATGTCCCATTATTCGTACCATTCAAGCTCCCAATCGTCTAGTATTACTGTGTCACCTTGGCATACACCCATCTCTTTTAATTTGGCATCTATTCCCATATTTTTTAAGCATTTTTGTAGGTAATACATTGATTCATTGTCTTCTATGTTTACTCTTCCCATTAGTCTTTGAATTGCTCTTCCTGTTACTATAAATACTCCATCTTGTTCTTTAATTTCCCATTCGTCTTTTTTGTCTTCTAAAGTATAGACAACTTTGTCTTCTATTTCTACCAATTCTTCTTTTGGTAATGTTTTTAGCACTTCTGTTACATGGTCAATTAATTCTTGAACTCCATCTTTTGTTGCTGCTGATATTTTATAAAGTTCTAATCCTTCTTTTTTTGCTAGCTCTTCTACTTCTTTTAATAATGTTTCATCTTGTATTACATCTGTTTTATTTGCTACTATTATTTGCTTTCTTGTTGATAGTTTTTCACTGTATTTTTTTAACTCTTTGTTTATTGCATAGAAATCTTCTACTGGATTTCTTCCTTCTTGTCCTGATACATCTAAGAAATGTAGTAATAGACGTGTTCTTTCAACATGTCTTAAAAATTGAATTCCAAGTCCTACACCTTCACTTGCACCTTCTATAATTCCTGGTATATCTGCTATTACAAAACCGTTTCCGTCTTTTGTTTTTACAACTCCTAGGTTTGGTATTATTGTTGTAAAGTGATAGTTCGCAATTTTAGGTTTTGCATCTGTTACTGTTGCTAAAAATGTTGATTTTCCTACGTTTGGGAAACCTAGTAAACCTACATCTGCTAATAATTTTAATTCTAGTATCAGTTCTTTTTCTTCTCCCTTTTCTCCATCTTCGGAAAATCTAGGAGCTTGTCTTGTTGCTGTTGCAAAGTGTGAGTTTCCTCTTCCACCTCTTCCACCTTTTAGAATTAGTTCAGTTTGGTTTGGCTCAGATAAATCTGCTACCACTTTTCCAGTTTCTGCATCTTTTACAACTGTACCTATTGGAACTTTGATATATAAGTCTTCTCCATATTTTCCATTGCAGTGGCTTCCACTTCCATTATCTCCATTTTTAGCTTTGAACTTTTTATTATATCTGAAATCTATTAATGTATTTTTGTCTTTGTCAACTTGGAAATAAATATTTCCACCATTTCCGCCGTCTCCACCGTCTGGTCCACCAGCTGCAACGTATTTTTCTCTTCTAAATGTCGCTGCACCGTTTCCACCATCTCCTGATTTAATTATTATTTTTGTGTAATCTGTAAACATTTTCTCTCCTTTTTGAAAAGGTGTTTTTGGGGACAGTCCTAAAAAACACCCTCTCTATATTTTTCTAAATATACTTAATTTTTTCCTTTTAAGGTGTTTTTTAGGACTGTCCCCAAAAACACCTTTATTCAAAATAATCTAACTTCATTGCTCTTTTTACTTTTTTCATAGTTTCTCTTGCCACTTTTTGAGCTTTTGCTGTTCCTTCAATTAGAATTTTATCAACTTCTTCTGGATGAGCTTCATAATACGCTCTTTTTTCTCTAATTGGTCTCAATTCTTCAATAATATTTTTCGCTAATTGCTTTTTGCAAGCCACACATCCACGTTTCCCAGCTTTGCATTCTTCGCATACCATTTTTACTTCTTCATCTGTGCTAAATAATTTGTGATAATATGCAACCATACATATATCAGGATTTCCTAAATCGTCTTTTTTTATTCTGTTTGGGTCTGTTACTGCACTCATTACTTTTTTAGTGATTTCTTCTTCGCTATCTGATAGGTATATCGCATTTCCAAGTGATTTTCCCATTTTTTCGTTTCCGTCTAGCCCTTTTATTCTTTTTCCGCTTGATAATACTGCTTCTGGCTCTACTAATACTTCTCCATATATGCTGTTGAACTTTCTTACTATTTCACGACATTGCTCTATTAATGGCAATTGGTCCTCTCCTACTGGTATTAATTCGCCTTCAAAGGCTGTTATATCTGCTGCTTGGCTTACTGGATATCCTAAAAATCCATATGTAACACTTTCTCCAAATAGCTCTTTCTTTTGTGCTATTTCTGTTTTTACTGTTGGATTTCTTTGTAATCTTGCTATTGTTACTAGGTTTGAATAAAATACTGTTAATTCTGCCACTTCTGGTATCATTGATTGTATGTATATTGTTGTTTTTTTAGGGTCTATTCCAACTGATAAATAGTCTATTGCTACTTCTCTGACGTTTTTTCTTACTTTTTCTGGATTATTGAAATTGTCTGTTAAAGCTTGAACATCAGCTATTAATATATATGGGTCATATTCTTCATTTTCTTGCATTTCTAATCTTTTTTTAAGTGAACCAAAATAGTGGCCTATGTGTAATCTTCCTGTTGGTCTGTCCCCTGTTATTATTCTTTTTTTACCCATAACTTTTCTCTCCTTTTCATTACTTTGCTTATTATACTATATTTTATGAGATTTTACAAGGTTTGTATCATATAATCAAATTTTTGCCACTGGGGACGGACCTTTTTGGCAATAAATTGCCAAAAAGGTCCGTCCCCAGTGGCAAAAATTTCGTCCCAGTACCAAAAAAAGAGACTATATTCTAGTCTCTTTCGCATTACTTTTCAGGATTGCAATTCCGCCGTATGGTAACAAATAGTTGGTCGTTCCGTTTAGTGCGAATACTTCATTCCCATTTTTTAATTCATCTGGTACTGTTATATTTCTTGTGCTTTCCCCCCGATTGAGTGCAACATACAAAGAGTTTTCTTTATTTTCTCTTTTGAAAATAAACAGGTCAGAATCCTTATATAATACTTCCGGATTGCAATTTTCTGATGCAAATTTCTTTCTAAAATTCCCAATTTCTCGATAGAACGAAAGCAGGTCTTGGTCTTCTTGTCCCCAATTATAACATTTTCTGTTAAATGGGTCTTTCCAACCATAAAGTCCAGATTCTGTTCCATAATATACGCATGGGTTTCCGATATAAAAGTATTGAAGCATTGTGCCTACTTTTAGTAAGCTTTTGGCATATTGATATTCTTCATAACTTAGGATTTCGTTTTCGTTTTCGAAGTTTCTAAATCCGTCTGTATCGAAGTAATCATATCCTTTATGCCAAGGTGATGGTTGTTCATCTACCTTCCAGATATCCATAACGCCTGTTCTCATATATTGCTTTTTGGCAAATATGGTCATAGCTCTTATGGTATCGTGTGTGCTTAGTGAGAATAGTAAGCAGTCCACTGTTTCTTGCGGATAGTTTTCTACTATTTGTCGCATTTTTGCTTCTAAGTAGTCACTTTCTCCATATACCAAAAATTTCAGTGCTGCATTTGTTAATGGATAGCATGTTGGTGAGTCTATGCCTTTTCCAAAAACTTCTAAGTATGGGTCATCCCAATATTCTCCTACAATAAACATCGCTTTTTCTTTGTTAGCTCTGTTTCTAATTCCTTCTGCGAAGAATAATGGCTGGGCTTCTGATAAGTCCATTCTAAATCCGTCTACATATTTAGATAGTTTGGCAATTACACCATTTTCTCCATAAATGTAGTCTTGGAGACCTTTACTCCTGAAGTTATATATTGGCATATCTAAAAAACCATACCAACATTTTGCATTACCATTTTCATCCCACAAGAACCAGTCTCTATAAACAGAATTTGGATTGTGTAAAGCTTCCTGATAAATAGGGTTATCACTACAACAATGATTGCATGCAATATCCAAAATCAATTTCATTCCCCTGCTATTAGCTTTTTGATGTAGTCTGTCCAAGTCTTCGAACGTTCCTACTTCTGGGTCAATTTCCATATGATTTGTTGCTGCATACCGTTCATATCTAAGGGCACTTAAATTGATTGGTGATAAATAGATTATTCCTACTCCTAAGCTTTCTAAATAGTCTAGCTTTTCTTCAATTCCTTTAAGGTTTCCACCAAAAAAGTCATTGTTGTGGAAATGTCCATTTTCATCTCTTTGCCAATTAACTGGCGCTCCCCAAATACGATATTTCCGCCCTGGCTGTTGTTCTACAACATAATTTGGACTTTTGTGAAATCTGTCTACAAAAATTTGATAGACTAATTTTCCTTTTGCCCATCCAGGTACGGTGTAATCATTGTGAATTAGAATTCGCCAATATGGTGATTCTCCTTCTGTGATAAACGCTTCGTTGCTTTCCCTACTTATTTTGATTGCTTTTTCTTTTCCGTCGATTTTTACAAGAAAAAAGAAGAAGTATTCCCCGAGCTTATTAAATTGTACTTTTGTACAATATTCTACGTTTTTTTCTTCTTCTTTGGTTCTTTGTAATTCTTTTATTATTGACGGATTTTCTCCATGTCTGTTAAATAGTACTTTGCAGGTTTCAATATTGCCTACTTCTTTGCACAATTTTACTTTTATTTCAAAATTTTTCCCTAGCGCAATTTTCCGATTCTCAGGTACACATCTTACAGTTACATTGTTTTTCATGCTTTTACCCTCCCTTTATTTTAAAGTCGGATTTTGTCACTATTTGTTACAATTTCACTTTACTATATTTAGATACTTTTGTCAATAGATTTTAAAAATGTTTTCCTTTTCTACGTTTTTTATTTTTTGGCATTTCATCTTCATATTCTTCTACATATGATTTTCCAAATACTTCGTCTAATTTTGGTTTATCATTAACAGGTTGCATATCTTCTTTGATACCGTCATCTGTGTTTACTTCATTATGTTCAAAATAATCATTCTCATATTGTTCTTCGTCATATTCTACGCCAAATTCATTTTCGAATTTTCTTCTTCTTTTAATTAGTATACAAGATACTACAATTATAACTATTACAGCAATTGCACCTGTTGCTACTGCTACAATTAGCCACTCAGTTTCTTCATTCTTCTTATCATTATTTTGCTCTTTTTCTTCTTGCATTGCCATTACTTTTTTTACAGTTATTTTATATTCTACTTTTTCTTCTGTTTCTTCGTCTGTGACTGTTATTGTAATTACATTCTCGCCTTCTTTTAGGTCTTCATTTCCTGTTATTTCTATTTTTGCGTTTTCTCTGTTTGCAATTGCTTTTAAAGGAATTTCAGTTAAATCTTCTTTTAATTCTATTGTATATTCATATATGTCTGTTTTAAATTCTGGGTTTAAGTATATTTCATATTCTTCATCTATTGCTATTGATAACAATCCTAATTCTTCTTGTTCTGGATTTTCTGTTCCTGTTTGTTCATCGTTTTCACCTTCTTGGTTACCTTCATCGATTACATTTGGTGTTACTTCGTCATCTTTTCCTGCTTGCCTTGCTACATATATTGTGTATGTATTTGTTGTTTTACCATCTGGTGCTGTTACTGTTACTTTTATTGGATTTGTTCCCACTTGTAAGTTATTGTATGGCCCACTTACAGAGTATTTTGCTCCTGGTGCTTGCACTTTTGCATATACTTGTACTGATGTTACGTTGTTTGGTACTGTTACATTGTATTTTGTTGTTCCTGCTTTAAACCCTGTAAAGTCGTTTGGTGTTATTCCTAAGTTTGATAGTTTTGCATTGCTTGATGCTGTATTATTTGAAGAACTTCCACTGTTATTGCTAGAACTTCCGGTACTCCCTGAGCTTCCACTATTAAAACTTACTGTTTTTGCACTTAAATTCACCTTTTCTCCACTTTGTGTAGAAAGTGGATTTTGTGGTGTAATTGTAACTGTTGTTCCATTTCCGATTAGCTGTTACATTTACAATTCCTGATGAATTTTCTAGCCATAATTTATCTGCTGATATTTTTCCATTTGTACAACTTATATTAAATCTTCCCGTGCAAGGTGTTGATACCGTAATTGTAGCTGTTTCTCCTGCTTTCAGTGTACTTTTTGATGCTGATACTGAAAATGAATTTGCTTCTGCCAATTTTGGTATTAATATTATAGCTATCGCCAAAAACATTGCTATTATAAATTTATTAAAAAAACTTTTTTTCATCATTTTCTCCTAATCTTATTTCATTATTTCATTCTTTATTAACATATAGTCACTTGCTGTTATTTGTCCATCTCCATCATAATCTGCTCTATTCTTTTGTTCTTCCGTTAAAAAGCTAAATTCCATTATATGATTTTTTATTAATACATAGTCACTCGCTGTTATTTGTCCATCTCCATCAGCATCTCCTTTTACAATATTTGGAGCTGGTGGGTTAGGCTGTGTTTGCTCTCCCCCTGGTTGATTTGGTACTTGATAAATATCTGTTTTTGTGTTAACAGGTGTCAAATAATCATTTGTAACATAGCCTTCTCTACCATTTACTCTAACCTTAGACCAACCGCTATTATTTTCATTGTAATTTAACATCAATACTGGTGTATTTCTTTTTAAATATTCTATTGTTGTGGCTGATGAGCTATACCCATTTCTTATTGCAACACTATAATAATTAGAACTTATAAAATATAGTGTTCCATCATTTGTCGTCAAACTGCTTGGTAGTTTTACATATGTAGGCATATTTTTGTATACTGGAATTACAAAAGTCAATTCATTATTTAACCAACCATTGTTTAAGTACTCGTCAAATAACATTTTTGCTTGATTTGTTGGGTCTTGAATATTTGTCATATATTGATGCCAATATAACCCTGTTGAGTTATCTGCTACTACATCAAATTTGAATGTATATTTTGTATTTTGTCCTACTTTTACATATGAATTTGCTATTAATTTTGCTCCTTCTATTAGTGCTGTTCTTGGTGAGTTCCATCCAGCTCTTGATGCATATGCTAGTCCCCTTTGTATATTTCCTTCTCCGTCTGATGCTCCATAGTTGAAGAAATTGTATGTATTTGGATATGTTGCATCTCTACCATTTATCATACTTGGCAATTCTTTTCCCTTGCCTAACTCTTGAAATATTTTTACCGTTATGCTTAATGCGTTTTCTCCTGATGCCTGTGCTGCATCATATATCATTTGTGCATATGATACTCCATTTACACTTCCTGCTAGGTATGTTCCTTGTACTGCATTTTGTATCTGTTCAATTGGTATTACTGTTTGATTTGATAGGTCTAAAAATTGGAATATTGTTGTTTCTGTTAAGAAGTTTCTAGGGTCTAAATAATAATTTACTATTCTTCTTGATGCACAATAATATCCTTTATCTCCTTGGCTACCACAAGGACATAGCCATGCTCCATTGCTTTCGTGAATTGTATTTCTTAGGCATTTATTTTCATTATTCGCACTTGTTAAGTCATTCCAATCTATGTCTGTATAAAATGGCTTGAATTTCCAATTTGTATGTCCTGTGTCTTCTATTAATTTGTTTAACATTATTTTATAGCTTTCTGGAAATGCATCTATTCCATTATTGTTGTTGCTGTTTGCATTTATTGTTACTTGATTGTATGTCGATGCTTGTACTTTATTTGGTATTAAAAAGACTATTAGATTAAATATTGTTATTGATATTAATGTTATTATGATTGCGTTTTTTAAGAATATTTTTTCTTTCATCTTTTGCCTCCTAATTTATTTCTTTTGTTACATAATTCGTCTTATTTTACAATTTTAGTATATCATTACAAGTCGAAATTGGCAACATTTATCTCATTTGTAATATAATTGTAATAATATTACACTATTATGTAATTTTTAATATACTTCTTCCCCATTTTATATCTTTGTGATATTATTTTAGTATGTTATTAATTTAATAGAAAGGAGGTGTAACTATGGAAGAAAAGAAACATGTAACAATAAGTTTAGGCACAGCTATATGTATGGTTATAATCTTTTTATTAGTAATAGCTCTTATTCTTTTAGGTATATATACTTATGCTCTAAAAAATACTAATACACAAAAAAGCAATATATCTAGCAATACTGATGTTGCTGATGCTTCACAATCTGCTACTGTTGATACTTCTAAGGATGAAGTTACAAAGCCTGTTGAAAATGTTGGAACAGAATTGAATATTAATGATAGTATTGTTAAGACTTTAACTGATAAGATAGATTTTAATACAAATGCTAGAGCTAGTATTTATAAAGTTGGAAGTTTTAATTCAACTACTATTCCTAATGATTTAATGTTAAAATTAGGTTGGGATAGTATTGAAAATAAACCACAAATAACTGGTAATAATCCGCTTCCTAACGAAACAATAACCAAAAACTCAATGAGCCAAAGTATTGCAAATATTTTGGGTTCTACTGTAACTTATACTGATGCTTCTTTTACAGTTGTTGATGTTGAAACTTTTCATGGATATCGTGGAATGTTTGGTTCTACTGTAAATTATTCTAATAATGCATATTCAATAGAACTTTTCCAAGGTGGTGGCGGTGGACCTACCCCTTTTATTCATGAACAAGTTACTAAATCTTTGAAATATAATAATAAAATAGAAATTTATGTTAAAACTGCTTTTATAGATACTAAATATGTTGAAAGTTTAGATGATTTTGAATTTATCCTTTACAAAGATTTTAATTTTGCTACAAATACTTTTAATAATCAATTGTCAAAAATTGCTGCAACTCAAAAAATGCCAGAATTATCAAGTGATTTTAATACATATGTATACACATTTGATTTAGATAGTTCTAATGGAAACTACTATTTAAGTGGATTTAATATGGCAAAATAAATATTTTTTATAAGGTCTGTCCCCAATGGCAAAAAATTGCCAAAAAGGTCCGTCCCTGTTGGCAAAATAGAAAAAGCGCCTAAGCGCTTTTTCTTAATTTAACCATTCTGGATTTTCTAAATACCAGTCAATTGTTTTAACAATTCCATCTTCAAACTTTGTTTTTGGAAGCCATCCTAATTCTTTGCTAATTTTAGTTGGGTCAATAGCATATCTATAATCATGACCTTTTCTATCTTCTACATGTTCAATTAAATCTTCTGATTTTCCTAATCTTTGTAGAATTAGTTTTACTATTTCAATATTTCTTTTTTCATTATGTCCACCAATACAATATCTTTCTCCTGAAACTCCATTGTGGAATACTAAGTCAATTGCTTCGCAGTGGTCTTCCACATATAACCAATCTCTAATATTTAATCCTTCTCCATATACTGGTAGTTTTTGGTCTTTTAAAGCTAGTTTAATCATATGTGGTATTAATTTTTCGTTGTGTTGGTATGGTCCATAGTTGTTTGAACAGTTTGTTACATTTACATTCATTTTATATGTTTCTTTATATGCAAGTGCAATTAAGTCTGAACTTGCTTTTGATGATGAATATGGGCTACTTGGTTTTATTGGTGATTTTTCTGTAAAATATCCTTCTTCTTTTAATGAACCAAATACTTCATCTGTTGATATGTGTACAAATTTGTTTGGACTTCCTTCTCCCCATATTTGTTTTGCTGCTTCTAATAGTGTATGTGTTCCTATTACGTTTGTTTGTGTAAATACAAATGGATTTTTTATGCTGTTATCAACGTGTGATTCTGCTGCAAAGTGAATTACTCCATTAATGTCATATTTTTTGAATAGGTCTAATACGAATTCAAAGTCGCATATGTCTCCTTGTACAAATGTTATTTTATCCATTACTTTTTTTAGGTTGTCCATATTTCCTGCATATGTTAATTTGTCTAATACAACTACATTGTAGTCTGGATGTTTGTTTACAAAGTATTCTGCAAAGTTTGCTCCTATGAAACCTGCTGCTCCTGTTACTAATACATTTTTACTCATTTTTACTTTTCCTTCCTTATTTTAAATTTTCGAATAAATTTGTTTTTCTTAATTCTGCAAGTGTTGGCCACTTAGCATCTTTTTCAGATGTCAATAAGTCTTCAATTTTCATATCTCCCATAGGCCACTCAATTGCAACATCTTTATCATTCCAAGCAAGTCCACCTTCTGCCTCATGATTATAAATATCATCACATTTATAAGTAAATTCTGCTTCATCTGATAATACTAAAAATCCGTGTGCAAACCCTCTTGGTATCATAAACATTTTCTTGTTTTCTTCTGAAAGTATAACACCTTCCCATTTTCCATATGTTTCACTTCCTGGTCTTAGGTCTACTGCTACGTCGAAAACTTCACCTTTTATTACTCTTACTAGTTTTGCTTGAGTATTTTCTTTTTGAAAGTGTAGTCCTCTTAATACTCCTTTTTTAGATTTTGATTGATTATCTTGTACAAATTCATAGTTTAGTCCTAGTTCTTCAAAATCTGGCTTGCTGTATGTTTCCATGAAATATCCTCTGTTGTCTCCAAATACTGTTGGCTCTATTATACATACTCCTTCAATTGATGTATCTATTCTTTTAAATTTTCCCATTTTTATCTCCCTTTCTAAAATTTATTCTTCTCCAAATCCATTTGTTGCTAAATCTTTTAAGTATTTTCCATATTCGGTTTTCATATATATTTTAGATAATTCTAGTAATTGTTCACTTGTTATCCAACCTTGTTTATATGCTATTTCTTCTGGACAACATACTTGAATTCCTTGTCTTTTTTCAATTGTTTGTACAAAGCTTGCTGTTTCTATTAATGCATCATGTGTTCCTGTGTCAAACCAAGCCATTCCACTGCCTAGTTTTTCTACTTTTAGTTTTCCCATTTTCATATATTCGTCATTTACTGATGTTATTTCAAGTTCTCCTCTTGCTGAAGGTTCTATTGTTTTTGCTATTTCTATTACATCATTTGTGTAGAAGTATAGTCCTGGAACTGCATAGTTTGATTTTGGTTCTTCTGGTTTTTCTTCAATTGATACTGCGTTTCCTTGTTTGTCTATTTCTACTACTCCATATCTTCTTGGGTCTTTTACATAGTATCCAAATATTGTTGCTTCTTCTCTTGCATTTGCTCTTTTTAATATTTCTGGTAGATGTGAACCATAGAACATATTGTCTCCTAATATCATTGCAACATCGTCATCACCTATAAAGTCTTCTCCAATTATAAATGCTTCTGCAAGTCCATTTGGCTTTTCTTGAACTTTATATTCAAATTTCATTCCCCATTTTGAACCATCACCTAATAGTGCTTGGAATGTTACTACATCTCTTGGTGTTGATATTATTAATATTTCTTTTATTCCAGCTTCCATTAGAACTGATATTGGATAATATATCATTGGCTTGTCATATACTGGCATTATTTGTTTTGATATTGCTATTGTTAGTGGATATAATCTTGTTCCACTTCCACCTGCTAATACTATTCCTTTTCTGTTTTTCATTTATTGTTCAGCCCTTTCTTCTTCTAAATATCTATCTAATCCATCTTCCCAATTTGGAACTTCAATTCCTTGTGCTAGCAATTTGTCCTTTGACAATTGTGAGTTAAATGGTCTTTTGGCTTGTGTTATTTTCATCATTTCTATATATTCTTCTGTTGTTACTGGGTTTACTTTACATTGAATGTTTTGTTTTTCAAGTATTGCTTTTGTAAAGTCATACCAAGTTGTATATCCTTGATTTGTTGCATGATATACTCCATATGGTATTTTCTTTTCTATTGCTTGATATATTATTTCTGTTAAGTCTTTTGCATATGTTGGGCTTCCATGTTGGTCAGCTACTACATTTATTTCATCTCTGCTAGAGCCTAATTTTGTCATTGTTTTTACAAAATTATTTCCGCCTATTCCATATAGCCATGCTGTTCTAAATATGTAGTATTCGTCCATATTTTTTTCTATGCCTTCTTCTCCATGTAATTTTGTTATTCCATATGCTGTTACTGGTGCTTTTTCATCATCTTCTTTATAATCTTTTGAAACTTCTAAGTCTCCACCAAAAACATAGTCTGTTGAAATATGTACTAGTTTTGCTCCTACTTTTTTTGCAGATTTTGCTAAGTTTGCTGGTCCGTCTCCATTTATTTTTTCTACTATTTCTCCTGCTGTTTCTGCTTTATCTACTGCTGTAAACGCTGCACAGTTTATTATGTATTCTGGTTTTGTCTCTTCTACAAATTTTTCTACTGCTTCTTCGTTTGTTATATCTAAGTCTGCAACGTCTGTGCATATTAATTCGTTTTCTTTTTCAAATTTTTCTTTTACTTCTTTTGCAAGCATTCCGTTTGCACCTGTTATTAATATTTTCATTGTTACACTTCCTTTCAAATTTTACGCTCCTATCATATCATTTAAATTAAAAAAGTACAAGGGGTTTCTTGTACTTTTTCTAAGCAATTTTAAAATATACATAAATGTAAAATATCATTTTCAAACTTTAACTGTTCTTTATCAAAATAATCCCAATCATTTTGAGCAAAAAATTTCTCATATTCCACATTCTTTTCTGATATTTGCCAATATCTCTTATTATTAGAAATATAATTTAATATATCCAAAATTCTTCCATCAATAGCAATTACTTTTTCATTTATTTGTCCATAATGCTTCAACTTAGGATAATATCTTTTTACTTCTTTATCTGAATACAATACTACTTTATCAACTGTATTCTGAGTTTCTTTTTCATATTGTTCTATGCATTCTTTAATTCTATTAGCTGTATTTAAATCTAACTCATTTATTTTATAGTGATCTATAATTGTAATTTGCATATATATAAATTCTATCAATATAATTAAAGTTGTTACTCCGTATATTATGTTTTTAGTTATTTTGTCAAAGCTAATTTCTGAAACCATATATAATAATATAGTTCCTATTATTCCACCATATGGTATACTAGACCTTGCTAATATTTGCACTGAGCTTGTTTCTAGTACAAGTTGTGGAACTAATGTTATAATTAATGTCGCTAAATAGATATATACAACTGCAAGTATATGTTTAATTTGCTTGTTTTTATACGAATATATACAAGTAATGGCAAATAAAGAAATCAGCCCTATTATAATTGAAAATTTAGGTAATGTTCCAAAATTATCTATTAACAATTGTGGTAATTTTTTTAGAATTACTTTTCCATTTTCTATTAAATTAATATGTTCTGCTATTCTAACAGATGTAAAAAATAGTTTTACACATATAAAATTAATTCCATATCCTAATAAAAATGGTATTGAAATTATTACATTATTTAATATAAATTGTTTTATATTTTTTGAATATTTAATAGCAAATACAAATGCAAATGCTAAATACATTAATGTTGCCCCTTGGTAACAAAATGCTGATATTAGAATACATAAAGTAGTCTTAATTATTTCTATTATTTTCCTATTTTCAAAGTAATTTAACATTTTTTCTGCTGCAAAAATTGCGAAGAAAAGTGACATTACCATACAGCCTTTTTCTAGGTATAAAAATAGCTCAATAACAAATGGATTTAATGTTATCAAAATAGATATTATCAGTGCTACTACATCTTTTCTCCAATTTTTCTTTATTAGTTTTTCTACAATATTTTGTGTTTTATATAAACTTAATATCATAAAAATTATAGCCATAGCATAGCTTACAAAATATGTTTGATTTAAATTAAATTTTAATACTGATACTATCTTCCACCAAATTGCTACTATATATCTTCCTAATGTTAAAAAGTGATTAAATTCAACACTATAATCATTTACATACATTCTGAATGTGCATCTTGAATATTCTACTTTGAATAATCCTATAAAAAATATTAAAGTGACTATTGTGGCTAATATTATTTTTTTATGTTTTATAATTTTTTCTTTCATATCTTCCTCTTATTTTCTTATAAAAATTTCTGAATTTGCTTGTGTTTTTAAAGTTACATCATTTTCTGTTTCATTTTCAATTTCGACATTATTTAAATCGAAATATTTTAACATTTCTTGTCCTTTAACTTCTAATATTTTTTCATCTGGCGTATACAATTTTATTTTATTTATTGTTACTTCTTGTTCTTTTAGAAATACAATTTTTAGATTTTCTATACTTCCCATAGCATAATATAATGTTATATTGCCTCCGCTATAAGAGTTTTTAAATTTTTTATATGGTGCCATTTTGTTATATATATTTTCATCTAATAAATAGAATTTTTTTATTTCTTCAAAATTTATAGCTGAAACTTTTATACTATCTTTATTTTCTTCATTTACATTACTAATTTCTATGTCTAAATAGTAATTTCCTTTTATTCTAATAGAATTTACACCATAATATACTGCCATTGAACCATTTGGATTATATGAAATTGAAGTTGACAAATCTCCGCAATAAAGATGTGTATTTGTTGAGACATTTAAAGGCTCTACATATATATCTTTTTTGCCTTGCTCTATTTGTATTGATATAGCTTCGTCCCTTTTTTCCCAAGCTTGTTTTTGCTCTTTTACCAATTCAAATGTTTCTTTCATCATTGGCATTGCTTTTATTGTAAATGCTACTATTGCTAAAATTAATATTATATATTCAATAATTTTTATCTTATTATTTACATTTAATATGTGCAAACATTTTAATGCCGAATATACAAAGATGATGTATGGTATAAATGTTACTCTTGTTAAAAATGTTGGTGATACAACCATTGCTATATATGAAATTACTGCTGTACATAATAAAAATAAAACTTCAAATATTTGCTTATCTTTGAAAAACTTTTTTCTGTTTTTTATTAGCTTTATTACCATAAATATTATTGAAATAGCTATTATAGCAAATATAAATTTATTTTCCATAATAGTTGTTTTTAACATTATTATAGTATTTTTTAATCTTTCCAAAAATGTTGGTACTACATCCATAGTTTGGAGTTCCGCCATTTTTCTAACATTACTTCCTGGTGAAAGTATTATTGATAAAAATCCTAATCCACCACAAATTGCTCCTAAAAATAATGTTTTATTTATTTTCCTGTTTTTTATTAATAAGTATATACTCATTAATCCTATTAGTCCTATTGATATTATTCCAGTCATTTCGTGTAGTGACGCTAGAATAAAACTTGCTATACAAAATAGTATTAGTTTTGTGTTTTTGAATTCTGTTTCTTTTTCAAATATACTTTCTACTACAAATATGTATAGCAATAATGCAACAGTTGTCCATAAATAATTTACAGACCCAGCTATCCATAATACTGTATCTCCATAAGCTGGTATGGTACACCAAAGCATTGGAAATAATAATAAGGCAATAGGAATTTTTAGTCCTAAATCTTTTTTACTATGAAATTTTATTAATTCATATATTAATATTACAAAAAATGCTGAATTGATTACACATCTTACTATGCTATTAAATTGCAAAAATATCATTAATACCATATGTGTTATAATTCTTCCATTATGCATTGTATATATATTTACTGCTGATTTGAATATGTCTGATATGCTTACAATTTTTTCTTTTGTTCCATAAATAGATGAATATACAAATTCGTCATGATATATATGTGTATTCAAATTCATTTTTAGCATGCATATAAATGGAATTATTAGTATTATTGCAATTATTATTTTGACTATAACATCTTTATTTCTTATTTTTTTAGCTAACATATTGTTCTCCTTTTTACAATTATGTTAGCATTGTATTATATACTTACATATATGTCAATAACAAAAAAAGCACTGCAATAGTGCTTTTTGCTTATTATCTTTTAGGTACTGGTGAATCTGCTGCTGGCATATTATCAAAAATTGGAATAAGGAATTCAAATTGGCAATCTAATAATCCTTGGCTTTTATATGATTTATATATTCTATTTCCTTCATCATTTGCTGCTCTAATGTTTTGCATATATTGATGTTCATATAATGGACTACTTATTACATTATATTTTTGGAAATACAATGTTGATTGTCCTTTGCTTATGTAATTCTTCTTTAAGAATTCCGCACCACCTTTTATTGATGCTTCTGGTGTAAACCATTGCCTTGCATATGCGTATTTTGCTCCTGCAATTATTCCAGCTTCTGTATTTCCAGTTACTGCTATATTATATAGGTTATATACTTTTCTTCCCATATACATATATCCATTCATTACTCCACGGCCATCACTACCTTGTTCGTGTAATATTCTTGATGTAATATGGAATGGGCTAATATTTTGTTCTCTTGCCGCTTCTAGTATTGCTTTTATACATGAGTCAGAATTCAAAAATGTTCCTTCAACCATTTTTGCTATGTCTTGATATGTTCCAGATGATGAACCTAGGTTTTGGAATTGGAATATCCATTCTTCTTCTAAACTATTTCTTGGGTCCATCATATAAGCTATTCCTTTTTTAGATGCTCTATACCAAGTTTGACTTACATCATATTTATTATCATCTTCACTAGATTTCCATTCATTTAGCCATGGTGCTTGTATTAAGCTTCTTGGTGCTCCACTAGCACTAAAATCATATTCATTGTCTATTACACTGTTCCAATCTAAGCCTGTATATACCACTCTTATCTTCCAGTTTGGATATTTACTTTTTAGTTGATCTAGTCTTGCTTTGTATCCTGGATATTTTGAGTTATTTATACTTGAATAATCTAAAACATTTTTTGGAACTATTTCTGTTTTTACAAATACAAATTTTTGTGCTTCTGTCCCGTTACTTCTATATATTTGTACATTTGTTCCATTATTTGTACTTCCATTATCAACATCTAATACTAATCCACCACATTGTGAAACAATATTATATGTTCCATCTCCAAGGTCTTCTATTTTCCATTTTTGTGCATTTGCTCCATTAGCATCATATTGTTGCACATTAGTACGATTTATTGCTTGTCCACCTTCAACATCAAGAAATTTTCCTGAATGTACAGATTGGATAGTATAATTTTTTTCGTCTTTGTTATAAGTTACAACAAATTTTTGTTGATTAACATTGTCTCTTGTCCAAATTTGCACATTTGCGTGATTGTCAAAACTTCCAGCTGATATATCTAATACTTTATTTGCATCTTTTGACATTTGAATTTCATATACACCATCATCAATTGCTGACTCTTCCATTTTTTCAAATATAAATTTTTGTGCATTTGTTTCGTTTTTTGAGTATACACGAGCATTTGTCCCATTCTCTGCTTGTCCATTTTGAATGTCTAAATATAGATAATTACATTTTGAAATTATATTATAATAACCATCAGTTGTTTCTTTTATAATCCACTGTTGTGCTCCTACATCTTTATAGTAGTATTGTTTTACATTAGTTCCAATTCTTTGTGAACTATTATCTACATCTAAAGATTTTCTAGAGTGAACTGGTCTAATTGAATATAAACCATTACCTATATATTTTATATAAAATCTTTGTTGCTTAACATTTGTATCTGTCCATATTTGTAAATTGGCATAGTCTTCTTTGCTTCCTCCAGAAATGTCTAATACCATTTGAGGATTTAGTGCTGTCTTTATTTTATAAATTCCATCATTTAATGTTTGCTTTCCTTCTTCATCTACTCTTATAAATTTAAATTTTTGAGCATCACTTCCATTTTCTTCATACATATGTATGTTTGTCCCCTCTGCTGCTTCAGCATTATAAACATCTACATTTAAGTCATTAAGTTTTGATATTATTGAATAATATCCATTTCCTAATTCTTTTATAATCCATTGTTGTGCTTCTGTTCCATTGTTATTATGTACTTGAACATTTGAACATATTTCTAAGCTTCCACCTTTTACATCTAACATTTTTCCTGTGCTTAATATTTGTATTGTGTAGTAGCCATCACCTATATATTTTATATTAAATCTTTCATTATATTCATTTGTAGTTGAACATAACTCTACATTTGAATTACTATTGGCACTAAGAACCATCCTAGAATTAAGTGCTGAAACGATTTTATATTGTCCATCTTCTATTGTTTTCTTTCTTTGCGTTTTATGTACCTTTTCAAATGTGAATTTTTGTGCTTCCGTTCCATTTCCATTATATATTTGTACATTAGTTCCATTGTCAAATTTTCCGTCCGCGATATCTAAGTATAATTCACTTTTCCACGATATTATTGAATATTTATTGTTTCCTTCATCTTTAATTATCCATTTTTGCGCCGATGTTCCATTACTTTTATGTGCTTGCACATTGGTTCTATTGGCTGTATCTCCATTAGCTACATCAAATACCTTGTTTTCTTTTTTATTTTCTATTGTATAATATCCATCAGTTATATATTCAATATAAAATCTTTGGTTGTCTCTATTAGTTCTTTGGTTTATTTGTATATTAGACTTACTACTATCAACTTCTAAAACTTTTGATGCGTCTTTTGCAGTTTTTATGTAGTATTCTCCATTTGGTATTGTTTGTTTACCTTCAATTACTGATATTTTTTTAAATTTAAATCTTTGTGCTTTAGTTCCATTATTTACATATACTTGAAGATTAGTACCATCATTAGTAAAACCACCTTCGATATCTAGACATAATCCGCCAATATCTGAAACTATTGAATATTCACCATTTCCTTCGTCTTTTATAAGCCATTTTTGTGCAGATGTTCCATTTGCTGTATGTGCTTTTACATTTGTTCCTGCTGTATTTATACCACCTGCTACATCTAAAACTTGATTATTTTCTAATACCTGTATTGTATAATATCCATTTTCTATGTGAACAATTTTAAATTTTTGCGTTTTAGAATTTAATCTTTTATTTATTACCATATTGAAACTTTGGTCCATTGTTATTAGCTTAGTATCATCTTTTGCTGAAGCTATTTCATATATGCCATCTTCTATTGCTTTTTCTTCCATAATTTTATTTTGCATTACAGGTTGGCTTTCTGAATTTAATGATGTTTCTTCGTTTTCATCATCTGCTTTAATTTCTTGCTCAGTTTCTTGTTCCTGTTCTTCGTCTAGTGTATCTGTTGACATATCTGCATTTTCTTCTTCATTTAGATTCTCATTTTCAGTTACGTCTTCATTGTCTTCTAGTTTTTCATCTTCTACTTGCTCTTCTTTGCTTGCTTCATATGCATATATTGTTGGGAAAATAACATTTAAGAACATTGTACATAATATTACAATTGTTATTATTTTTAGTACACTTTCTTTCATATACTCCTCCTTTTTATTCATTCGTTCAATATTATTGTATAAAATATTTCATTTGTTTACAATGGTTATTTTTTCCTTGTCTGAGAATTTATTCCTTATCTTTTTTATCTTTAAATACTACTAGTTTACTTAGTACATAGTTCATAATAATGATTAACACTTGTGCAACTAATGTCCAAATTACAACCCACATATCTGTATTTAATCCTAACAGTGTTACAAATACAAACATTATCAACATTTCTAATCCTAATGTTGCTAACCTTGAACTAAAAAATTTAAACATTTCTAATATAATTTTTTTTGATTTACTTTCAAATACCCAAATACGATTAGTAACATATGCAAATGCACATGCTACTATCCAAGATATTATTACAGCTATTTGTAATTGAACGCTATTTTTTGCGTCTAGAATTGTAAATAATAATAAATATTTAGTGGCAAGACTAACCACTGTTGTTAACACTCCAAATATTAAGTAATTTATTATTTCTTTGTTTTTTATATATAATTCTTTTATTTTATCCATTTTTTACTTTTCTCCCTATTTGCTTTTTCAATTTCCTAAGCTTTATATATCTTTTTCTGTTTCTTTTATAATATAAATTGGTCTTTGTTTTATTTCTAGATATGTTTTTGCTAAGTATTGTCCTATTACTCCTAAAGAAAATAATTGTATTCCACTAACAAAGAATATAATGCATATCATTGATGGCCATCCGCTAGTTGGGTCTCCTAATACTAGTGTTTTTATAATAATTAATATTATTAATAAAAATGATATTAAGCAAAATAATAATCCTATTACAGATGCTATTACTAATGGTACTGTTGAAAATGCTGTTATTCCTTCTATTGCATATTTAAACAATTTCCAGAAAGACCATTTTGTTTCTCCTGCTACTCTTTCCACATTTTCATATTCTAGCCATTTAGTTTTATATCCTACAAAACTAAATAGTCCTTTTGAAAAACGGTTATATTCTTTCATAGATATAATACTGTCCACTACTTGTCTCGTCATTAATCTGTAATCTCTTGCACCGTCTACCATTTCTACATTTGACATTTTATTTATTAATTTATAAAACATCCTTGCAAAGAAACTACGAATAGGTGGCTCTCCTTTTCTTGTTACACGTCTTGTTCCTACTTGGTCATATCCTTCTTTTTTTATTGTATCATACATTTCTCTAAGTAGTGCTGGTGGATCTTGCAAATCTGCATCCATTAATGTTATATAGTCTCCTTCTGCTGCTTCAAGCCCCGCAAGCATCGCTGATTCTTTACCAAAATTTCTAGAAAATGATATAAATCTAACTTTGCTATCTTCTTTTGCTAGTTTTTTCATTACTTCAAGTGTTTTATCTTTTGATCCATCATTTACAAAGATATATTCAAATTCTGTTTCATCTTCGAAATCTGCTTTTCTTACTCTTTCCATTTCTTCGTAAAATAATGGTAAACTTTCTTCTTCATTATAACAAGAAACAATTACTGATATTTTTTCCATTTTTATTCTCCTCTTTTTAACACATTTATTATATTTTTTATCTATTCTTCTACTGTTGTAATATTGTCAAATCCATAATACCTTGCCATATATCTATTTGTCAAAGAATCTTTTGACTTTTCAGGGAAATCATCAGGTCTTAACAATGCTGTTGGCCCTAACGCTACTATTTTATCTTTATCTTTGAACTCAGATAATACAGCATCTTTTTTTCCTGCTTTCTGTTCTTGATAAATTTCCATTATCATTTTTTCTTTATACGGACGTACGTAATTTTCCGAAACAGAAACATTTTTGGCTAGCTTATAACAAATTCCGATTGTACATATAATTTCTAGTATTACTATTGTCTTTTTTAAGTTTAGATTTCTAATTATAAAACTTGTATTAGCTAGTATTCCCACTAATATAACTGTTTCATAGGCAAGTGCAGCTCTTGTTGGAAATTCTGTTATAAATAACATTGGAAGTACCGCTATAATCACTGTACTTACTAGTATTAGTTGTGTTTTTATCATCGTTTTCTTTTCTTTTTTATCACTTTTTATCATAAGTATTGATAATGCTGATATTATATAAATTATAATTATTTCTTTCATTTCTTTCACATTATTTATTATATTTAATAATGAACTTTTGATATCTCTTTGCATTGTATTTGCTCTTATAAAGTTTCCTGGTGCAAAAATTAATGCCATAGCACCTATTCCAAATAAAATTATACTAGCAATTATTATTATCTTATCTCTTTTTTCATATTTTAAAAATTTCTTTATATTTATTAAACATATCATAATGATAAAAGTACCTAAAACAAATGCAACATTTTCTTGTGACCATCCTGCAAAAAACGAAATTGCAAAAAACATTGGTATTTCTTTATTCGTAATTTTTTTGTCCTTCATTATAATATTATAAAAATAGTACATTACTCCTAACATTATAGTGCTTGTCCATAAATAATTTATACTTCCAGATAGCCATATAAATTTCTGTGCACTAGATTTTACAAAAAATAAAATCAAAAACAATGTCAAACTTATCTTAAAATAGTTTGTTTTATTTGATACAATTTTCCCCATCAATATCACAAATGTAATAAATATAATAGGATTTATTATATAATATATCCACGTTCCTATATATAGAATTGTTTGTATTAATGTATGCACTGGTATTCTTCCTGTCCATTTTTCATATAATAAAGCTTGTGATTTTATTATATCTTTGACTCCTAATATTCTTTGGTCTGTCCAAGTTATATGACTATAGTTATATTCATCTGGACTTAGCATTGTAGATTTTCCTATTAAAAATATGCATATATAAAAAATTAATAGCAATACTACAATTCCTTTTTTTCCTTTTATCTTCTCCATAAGCTCTCCTTCTTCTTTATGATTAATCTATATATTCAATTTCAGTTTCATATGGTAAATCATAATATTCACAAATAAGCTCTTTCATTAGCGGATCATTTATCATATAAAATTGATCCCCTGCATATGCGGCATTTTTTAGTTTTCTTAATGTTATCTTTTCAACTTTTTCTCCAAGTGATATTTTTTCTCTTGCTTGAATTAGTTCATTATCATTATATTTGTTAGCCTCTATATTGGCTTGATACCCTTTTGTAATGGTATATACATTAAAACAACAAATAATTATAATAGGTATTAATAAATAATTATATAGCTGTTTATTTTTCAATTCTATATCTAATAATATTTTTATCATTAGTAGGCTCATTAATATTTCAAACATTACAACTGATCTCTCTGGGAAATAAGGTGCTACTAACATACTTATTTGTGATATAATTCCTGCATATAATATAGAAATTAAATAAATATTATCCCTATTCCAAAAGTAAATTGTTAAACTATATATCATAAGTACTACTTGAACCATTGATATTAAAATATATCCACATTCTTTTATTATGTTTTGATTTTCTCGTAATATTGTTGCAAAATATCCATTAGGACAAATAACACTATAACATAAAATCAATATCATTGAAATACAAGCAAGATGATTTAGTAACTTTATTCCTCTTTTTTCTTTAATATTACTAAATGAACAATATGTTATACTAGCAAAAAATAATAATGAAAATATTCTAGTTGTTTCTCCAAAATTGACTTTTACAATATCTTTATACATTCCTATCGTTCTTTGTATAAATGGCTTTTCATAAAAATTGCTATTTGCAAGCTCTTTTCTCACTCCATTGCCTGGTGCTAACATTAAAATAGCAAAACCAACCAAAGCCACTAAGCATAGCACTATATCTAATTTGCTAACTTTTTTATTTTTTACAAAATTGTAAATAGTAAAAATTGATATTATTACTATTGTCGCAATAGCTATTTGCTCTTGTGAAAAGGTTGCTGCAAAAATTGAAATTCCCATTATTATAGCATATATATACTTTGTTATTTCATTTTTAAAATTAATGTTTTCTCTATATCTCATATATAAATATACAAACAACAAACAAAATGCCAGAGGAAATACATATAGTACAGATGCTGACATCCAAAATACTCCTGAGCGAAATACAGCAATTTCAATAACTCCATAACTGATTATTGATAATATAGCAAGCTTTATACTTCCTTCTTTCTTTTTTAATATGTTCTTTAATATTAAATATGTTAAAACTGCTATTCCAAGAATAACTATACTTTGTATTATACGGAATCCTTGCAATCCTAAATAACGTATTATAACAATTTCAAGAGTCAAGAATAACATTCTTCCTCCCCACCAATCGTAATGTCCTTTTGCAAATTGCATAATATCATTAAAGTTGTAATTTGTGCCTTTAACATGTTCTACATTATATACATAACTTAGAGATGCATAACCATAATCATCATAATACATGAACATTCCTTGATGTTGATAAATCAAAAATATCAAAAATAATAAAAATAGAAATATTATTAAGCAACTTTTTTTATTTACTAGTTTTTTTATATTTTCCATATTTATCTTATTTTTCTCCTTTAGCTTTTTTATATTTTTCTAATACATTTCTTGTTGCTTGTATATATGCATATCCATAATTTCTGTCAGGCTCTAAGCATGCACCTTCTGCCCATTCATTCCATGCATTTACAAATATCATCTTTTCATCTAGTTCATCATTTTCTAACGTTTCTTTTACCAAGTCTTCTAGCCATGTTTCATATAATTTAGGTGTAGACCCCCAAAATACATCTGGTGTATATTGTCTTCTTGGAGTGTTATCCCAAGCTGGGAATATTCCACGATATAATTTATGGTCAAATGGTCTAAGATAAGTTTTTTCCTCTACCATTCTTTCATAGTCATATATTACTCCTTTAAAGTTTTTATTGAAGAATTTTAATCTATCATTCATTACTTTTATTTCCATACCAAATGGTGGGAATTCTATAAATCCATCAAATATACTTTTATATTCATCTGTTATATCAAATGTTTTTACTGCCATAATATATGCTTCGCCTATTCCAACTTCTCTTAAATATTTTCTCCAGTTTTCTACCATTATTCCTACATTTTTTATTAATGTAGGTTTATATATTATTATTAGTGGTTTTCCGTCTACTTTTATATATCTTTCATCTCTAATATATTTTTCCATATCTTTAATACAGTATATTAGTTTTTCTTCATCATCATCTTGAGCTATTAAGATTTCTTTATCTCCACCGTCCCATCTTTTAGTCCAGTTTTCATTAGCCCAGTTTATACAGAAATTGATGTCTAAGTCTTTGTTTTCAAGAATTATATCTAATGGTTTTTCCATTAGTCTGTGTCTATTAAACCAGTAATAATATATTGAAAATCCATATATTCCATATTGTTTTGCTAGTTCAATTTGTTTTTTAATATTTTCTTTTTGACTTAAATCATAAAATCCTATATCTTGTGGCAATTTAGGTTGCATTTGTCCTAAAAAATGTGGTGTTGCTTTAGTAACATTAGACCATTCTGTAAATCCTTTTCCCCACCATTCCTCATTTTCTTTAAATGTGTGATATTGTGGTAAATAATGTGCAATTACTTTTACATCATTTTCTGTTTTTTCATATGGTTTTTCATTATATGGGACAAATGTTTTTCTAGTTTCAGGTTTCTCAAAGTTTTTGTACATTTGGTCCATCATATTTTTATAGTCGTCAATGTTAACATCATAATTATATTGTAATCCACCATTTTTCTTCATTTGTTTTTTATTTCTATGATTATGTATTGGTGCATATACACGTGGGAAATATGTTTGTAATACTTTTTTTGCAAATTGCTTCATTCCTATTTTCTCCTTAAATATTTTTACATTCATTACATAAAAAGCTCTATATATATAAGCAAATAATGGATAGTTATACATTAAGGAAATTTGTTTAATGTATTTGTCATCTTCATATTTATATAATTCTTTAAATGCTTTTTTGTTTTTTAATACTATAAATTTAGTGTCCATTATAGATTTTAAATATTTAATTCCATTTTCTATAACTGGTTTTAGCTCTGGATTTAAGACATCTATTCTTTTTTGTAATGTTTCCAATATTTGAATATGATTTGTTATTAAATGTCTTCTTAATGTTCTAGAAAATTTATATATTGTTTTTGTTGTAACATATCCTATTTGATTATTTCCATGTTGTCTGTATTTTATTAATGGCTTTTCTATATATCCTATATCTCCATTTGCTCCTGCAACTAATCCTATCCACCAGTCATGTACTATTGGATATCCTGGTAAAGGAACTAGCTTGTCTATTATTTTACTATTAACAATAGTTGTACAACCTGTTATACAGTTTGTCATTACACAACTTCTATAATCCTTACTTTTTTTAATTTTCTCTTTAATGCTATAATCTGGCCAAAAATCCCACATTGATTTATGTATTGTTTTCAAATTCTTGTCTACAACTTCTAAATCTGAGCAAACTAAGTCTAATTTTTCAGAAGTTATTTTATTATAAGATTCTTCAACTTTATTTTCCATCCAAAAGTCATCTTGATCTGATAGCATAAAATAATCTGCTGTTACATAGCTTAATAACTTTTCAAAGTTTTTGTTATATCCTAAATTTTTTTCGTTTCTTATTATTTGAACTCTGCTATCTTTATTTTTATACTCTTCTAATATTTGCCATGTATTATCTTTTGAACAATCATCACATATTATTAGTTTAAAATCTTTAAATGTTTGATTTAATATACTTTCTATTTGTGGTCTTAAGTATTTTTCTCCATTATAAGTTGCCATTAATATGTCTACTTTCATTTTTACGTCCTTTCTTGCTCTTTAATTTTTTACTTTAAATAATTCATTTTTTTCAAATCTTAAATTTATATTATAATTAGGGTCAGGTTTTGTTAGCTCTTTTTCCCATTTTTTATAGAAGTTATTTTCGCCTTGTTTTTCTGTAATTTCCAAAACTTCTAACTCAATATGTGGATTTATTACATTCAATTTATTAAATTTCTTTAATAACGTAAATGATAAATCTGCTATTGCATCTGAATAATCCATATTTTCTGATAAATATCCTGTGTTTTCTAAATCTTTTTTATTTACCATTACACATTCTGATTTTATTATTGAATAATTTTGAACTACTGCACCTCTTGTTACATATCCAAAACTTCCTGCAATATCAGTATAGTCTAAATAACCTATTTTTTCTTTATCTATTCCATATACTGTTCCATTGTATTGAGTACTTGTATTTCTATAAATTATTCTTGGTGAAATTACTCCTACATCGCCTCTTTGTATAAATCCTAATAATTGTTCTATAAAATCTTTTGTTTTTATACATTGAATATCCTTAGCAAATATTATTTGCTCACTGTCTGATTTTTGTACAATTTCATTCATTTCAGAAATTAGCTTATCTTGCTCGATAACTATTATTTCTTTTATTTTGTCATTTTCTATTTTAATTTCTCTTGGTGAAATAACAATAACTTCATAATTTTTATATGTTAATTCATTAATTGACTTATTTAGTTCTTCTATATTTATTCTTTCATCTTGTAAATATAATAAGACTGTTACTTTTGATTCTTTTTTTATTCCATATACAGCTCTATTTCGTACAATTGCCACACCAAATTCCATCTTTCCTTGTGTTAATCCTTTTCTTTTTAAGTGTTCTTGAACTGCATTTTTTCCAGCTTCAAAACAATATGGTTTTGCTTCTGCATTTCCTGCTGTTGAACTTGGTGACACTCTCCAATGATATAAAATCTTAGGAATATGAACTACTTGTTTTGCATTTTCTACCGCTCTTAAAATCAAGTCATAATCTTGACTACCATCAAATTGTTCATTAAACCCTTTTAGTTTGTCCATTAATTCTTTCTTAAATATACTAAAATGACATATATAATTATAACTTGTAAATGTATCAAATGCATAATCTGGTTTAAAGTTAGGCTCACGTCTTGTCTTTTTGTTTATATCTACAAATTTATCTTCATCTGTAAATATATATTCTGCATCTGGATTTTCATTTATTGCTTTTACTATTTCATATAATGAATTAATTGGTATTAAGTCATCATGGTCTAATAATGCTATAAAATCCCCTGTTGCAAGCTTTAATGCTTCATTTGTATTTCCAGATATCCCTTTGTTCTCTTCTAGAATTTGATATTTTATTCTCTCATCTTTTTTTGCATATTCTTTTAAGTATTCTAATGGTTCTGTACTTCCATCTGCTAAACATAATTCCCAATTACTATATGTTTGATTTTGCACTGATTTTATTAGTTCTAATAAATACTTTTTAGGTGTATTATATAGTGGAATTACTATACTTATTTTTGGCATATTTTCAAATTTATGATTTCTTTGTTCCTTTATCTCTTTATTTGTTGGTGTGTTTTTTCTAATCCAAGCATAATATTCCTTTTTTTCTTCATCACAAAAGTAGTTTTTCACTTTATTTATAGAACCTCTAACTCCATTTTCTTTTATTGTCCTTATTGCTTTTTTTACCATATTTACATATGCTCCTTTTCGTTATTTTGTAAATGTATTTTTAATGTCTGCTAGCTTTTTTGCTACCTTCCAAGTTTTTGATTGATATATATCTTTTAATTCATTATTTAGTTTTGATATTTCATCTTTATATCCATATATTTCAGTTTCTAATTGTTTCTTGCTTTTTTCTAATTCTGTTTTATCACGAGTTAAATTATTAATATCACCTTTTAAAACATAATTTTCATATATTGGATTATTGTATTTTCTAGTATAAAATTCAAATAATTCTTTATCCATTATATTTTCTGTTATTTTTCTGTCTAATTCTTCAAATATAGAAATATATTTTTTTATTCCCATTTTTTCATAAATTTTATATTCTTCAATTTTATTACGTAATTTTTCTATATTTACAATACTTCTATATATTAAAAACTCTATTGGGACATTTTCTTCTACCCATTCTTGGTCAAAAAATACACATTTATTTTCTATTATAAAACAATTTTTTAATATCATATCCCAGTATCCATTTTCTAAATAATGAAATTCTTTTAATGTTTCTTTGTTTATATCAGGAATATATTTTTCTAATACTGTTTGTTTTTCTTCTTGATATGGAATAGCAATTTTATCAATCGCTTCTTTGTATTGGTTTAATATCTCAAATATTTTTTCTGGGTTTTGTATATTATCTGATATTACTTGTGATGCTAGTTTACCTTCTACAAATTTACTTATCACTTTTCCTTCTTGTTCATAATCTAATATCTCTATATTAGCTTCTCTTAATTTTTTTATATTCTCTATCATATTGTTTAAGTGTATTTTAGACTTTTCATTAATATATGTCTTTTCTACTGTTTTTTCTCTAATTTTAGTCATTAACTGATATTCTTTTTTGCGATAGTTATTAAAAGACACATATTTTGTATCATTTTTAAATTCGACTTGTGAAGCTTCTATAAAATATGAGTTTGCAAAAAAAGGAAACATTTTATTATCGTCTTTTATTATTGTATCGTATGCATCTACTTCGCTGAAAAATATTGAACTTTCTTTATGATAACAAGGAAAGTATCCATTTATTTTTGAGCTGGTTGGCAAATATTCATCTGAGAATATTAAACTAGGCAATTTATAATTTGGTAAAGGATATAAGAATTTATAGTAATTTAACCCTACATTTTTTAATATTTCTTCTATTTTATTTTTTCCCAATTTATATTCTTTTGGGCTACTTTTATATCCTGTAATGGAATCAAAAGTATTTCCTGTACATTCATCCAAATCACCTACATATGATTTTAATGCAAATTTGTTATCTGTTGCAATTAAAAGCTTTCCATTTGGTTTTAATAGGTTTACGCAATATTTTACTAACTCTTCTGCTGGCTTTTCTCCGCAAAAAATATGTTGCGCATACTCCAATACTCCTATTAATGTAATATAATCAAACTTTTCTTCTAATTTAATATCTTGTAATTTTCCTACTATTATTTCTAAATTTTCTTTATTTTCACATTTTTTTGCAATTGTTTCCGCTTCTTCTTGTCCAAAAGCAATTGATATTACTTTTTCATTTTTTTCACATAGAGCTTCTGTTATTGCTCCTACAATAGCTCCTATTTCTAGTATATTTGAATTTTGCTTAAAGTCGTATGAGTATACAAGGTTTTTTCTTATGTTTTCTAGCTCTTTTATTGTGCCTTCAAAATCTTTCTCTTTTCTTTTTAGTTCATATGTATCATTTTCTTTATAATAATCAAAATTCAACTTCATACTTTTCCCCTATCTATTTTTGTTTATTAATACTTATGTCTGTATCTAAACTTAGCACTCCTACATGCTCTTTTGAAGAAATAATCTCTACTAATAAAGCATCATATTTTCTATTTAATACTTCTAATTCTCCACTTGGCTTAAAATGTGTACAACTAAATGAAAGTGTATATTTGTTTGGAGCTACTTGTAATCTTGTTTTAAATGATACTTCAATAACATCTCCTTTTTGGTATTTTCCTGTTGCTATTTTTTCAATTAAAGTATTTGTTCCACACACTTCTAATCCATTAAAATCTTTTAATGTCATTGTAAATATTGGCTCATTTACTGTGTCATTAAATTTTATTTTAGATTTTAATATTACTTCTTTCCCATTATCTATTGATTGTAAATAATTTCCCTTTTCGTCAAATACACCATAGTCTATTACTTCTGCTTGTCCATTTCCATATTCTATTATTTCATCATTTTCATTAAAGTGTGATTTCCATGTATCTTTATTTGTTGTCTTCTTTGTTTTAATAGTTTTTCCTTTTTCTTTCGATTGTACTGCTTCATCTATTCCTACTATTATTTTTTTGTATTTTTCAACCCCTTCTTTTACTCCACCATCAAAAATTTTCTTTCCGGAATTTATTATTATTGTTCTTGTACAATTTTTTAATACATCTGTAATACTGTGTGTTACAAAAAGAATTGTTTTTCCTTTCTTTTTGAATTGGTCAAATTTTTTGAAGCATTTTAATTGAAACGCCATATCTCCTACTGATAAAACTTCGTCTACAATTAGAATTTCTGGATCTACATTTATAGCACATGAAAAAGCTAAACGAGCAAACATACCAGAAGAATATGTTTTTACTGGTTGATATAAATGGTCACCTATGTCTGCAAAGTCTATTATTTCTTGCTTTCTCTCTTCTATTTGTTCATTTGTTAGTCCCATTACTTGTCCATGTTGATATATATTTTCTATTCCTGTCAATTCCATATTAAAAGCTGTTCCTAATTCTAATAATGAACTTATTTTTCCTTTTGTGATTATTTCTCCATTTGTTGGAGTTACAACTCCTGTTACCATTTTTAATAGTGTGGATTTTCCAGCTCCGTTTTTTCCAAGTATACCTAGTATTTCTCCTTTTTTCACTTCAAGGTTTAAATCGTCCATTGCTCTAAATGTTGAATGTCTATTAGCACTTGGAAATATAGCTTCCATTAATCTATCTTTTTTTGTAGGATACATTTTGTATTCTTTTGTCAAATGTTTTATTTCTATTACGTTCTCTCCCATTTGTAAAATCCTTTCTATTTATTATTTATAATACATCAGCAAAGTCTTTTTTGTTTCTTTTAAATACGTGATTTCCCCATATAAATAATACTACTGTAATTGTCCAAAATATTATTGTATATATAAAGTGTCCATCACTAATAATAGTTCCACCCATAAACACTTCTCTAAATGCTGTTACTAAATATGTGAATGGTAAACATTTCATAGCATTTAAAAGTAATGGATGTTCAGATATCATTGTTAATCCCCAAACTACTGGTGTTGCCCACATACATATTTGCATAACAATTGATAATAAATTTGAAAAGTCTGGTACTAATGTTGTTATGGCTGATGTAAATCTTGTTAATGCTAAAATAAATGCATATGCTGCAACAAGAACATATATAAATTCTAAAATATTTGGCATATATCCAAATATCATACATACAACTGCTGCTATTGTAAATAAAAATACTGATACTATACTATTTCCAGTTATTGTTATCATTGGTATAACATCTACTGGGAAAACTACTTTTTTTACTAAATATGCATATGCTCTTATTGATCCACTTGCTCCCATTATATTGTCATTTAAGCACATCCACATTGCCATTCCAGGTAAAAACCATACAACATATGGTGAATTACCTTCTCCTTGTGTTTTAAATATAAATTGAAATACGATAACATACATCATCATAAATACAAATGGATTTAAAAATCCCCATATACTTCCTAAGCTTGTACTTGCAAATCTATTTTTAAAATCGTTCTTTCCTAATTTTAATATTAGTTTTCTATTTTTTACTATTTCTTTAATAAACTCCATATTTATCCGTGATTTTTAGTCACTTTCGCTCCTTTCGTTCAATTATGTATTTTCTATGCTTTTCTATTCTATATTGGATTGCTATTTTTGTCAATGTATTGATATTTACACATCAATAATTAAATTTCTACTTTGCAAATTCCAAAAATCCGATTATTGGGAAATGAAAAATCACTATTTCTTTTATCATTTTTTTTAAAAGACTTTTTCCTGCTAAAAACTTAAAATATTTAAAAATATGGAAATTCACATATTTACTTTTTTCTAAGCTTTCGTAATATTTAATAATGTCTTCTAAAAACTTCTTATTTTCTTCATTTGTCGCATATTGTTTACACATTTTAGCCCCATTTAGGTATGCTTTATCAATTACCTTTTCTTTTCTATATTTTAAATACGATTTATAGTTTTTACCGTTTTCTTTTTTCCATATAGCTAAATTTTGAGCTAAATTTCTTCCACCAAATACATTAGTATTGTGTAATCTGTATCCAAATAATGGTTCTTCAATATAAGCTATTCCTTTATTCTCATTTGCTATAAAAGCTGCTAGCCAGTCATGTGCCATCACTTCTTCTGTAAATGGTAACATTTTGTCTCTTACTTGCTTTGTTATTATTTGTGAACATCCTATTCCCACACAACGTGATATTGCAAGTTTGCTTTTTCCTTTAATTAATGGTACATTTTTGTATTTAAAATAATTTCTTTTTATTACTTCATCATTTTCATTTATTTGTGTTGAATTGCAATATACTAAATCAACATTTTCACTTTTCAATTTTTTGATGCTTTCTTCTACCTTGTTTTTATACCATATATCATCATGGTCACAAAACATTATGTATTTCGCTCCTGCTTTTTCTAATAAAAATTGGAAGTTTTTTATATATCCAATATTTTTTTCTTGTATGTATAATTTTATTCTACTATCTTTTTCTTCATATTCTTTTAAAATTTTTTGTACTTCTTTTTCGCTTGAATTGTCATCACTTATTATTATTTCTATATTTGTGTATGTTTGATTTAATATGCTGTCTATCTGCTTTTTTAGGTATTCTATTTTTGTGTTATATGTTGCAAGTATGATGTCTATTTTGTCTTCCATTATTTTTCCTCTTTTTTTGTTTTGTTTTTTCCTTTGGATTATATCACATAGAGCCTGTATCTACAAGTTTTTTATACAAAAAAAGTCAATCTTTTCAGATTGACTTTTTATTATTTTATTGTTCTTGTGGATAGACACTTACTTGTTTTTTGTCTCTTCCTTTTCTTTCAAATTTTACAATTCCGTCTACTAATGAGTATAGTGTATCATCGCTACCTTTTCCAACATTAGTTCCTGGATGTACTTTTGTTCCTCTTTGTCTTACTAGGATGTTTCCTGCTAAGACAAATTGTCCATCAGCTCTTTTGACACCAAGTCTTTTAGATTCACTGTCTCTACCGTTGTGACTGCTACCTTGACCTTTCTTATGAGCCATGTTTCTCAACTCCTTTCGGTTTCGTTTTATTTATGTTTTCTCTTTTAAAATCTATGTTTTAAATAAATTATGCTTCAACTTTTTCTGTAGCTTCAGCTTTTGCTTTTGCTGCTGTTTTCTTTGCAGCTGTTTTAATTCCTGTGATTTCTACTTTTGTGTATGGTTGTCTGTGTCCTTGTTTTCTTCTGTAGTTCTTTTTAGCTTTCATTTTGAATACTATGATTTTTTTAGCTTTACCATGTGAAACTACTTTTCCTTCAACCTTTACACCTTTAACATATGGATTTCCTACTTGTACTTTTCCTTCTTCTGATACTAGGATTACTTTGTCAAATGTTACTTTTTTTCCTTCCTCTGTATCTAATTTTTCGAAAAATACTACGTCTCCTTCTGCTACTTTGTATTGTTTTCCACAGCTTTCGATTATTGCGTACATTTAAAATGCACCTCCCTTATTTGTATACTCGCTAATCCTTAAATAAAGGTAATTAACTTGTTGTTAATGTTTTTGTACCTTGACTAAGCGGATTACAGTTATTGATTTTACCATATTTTCACATCATTGTCAATGTTTTTTCAAAAATTTACATATATGCTAGTTTTCAATAATAAAAAACCTCAAAAAGAGGTTTTTTATTATTGTTATTAATTTTATTCTTGTATCTGGTTTGCACATATACATTTACCAAGTGTTATAATTTGATATGCAACAAGAAAATTTATCTTAAATAGTACTGTTACTCCCAATACTGCAATAAGAACTACTATAAAATTAATCGCAAATTCTATTGCCATAAATAGAGTTATTCTTCCACTCGCTGCATCTGCAATTTCATTTTCTCCAACAATTTCTGCAAGAAGCCCTATCACCTTTGATGCAGAAAACATTTCAAATGTTAAAAGTATTATTGGGGTTCCAGCATAAATATAGAAAAATATTTGGCCTTGTCCTAATCCTCTAAAAATATTTGATAGTATGCAACTCAGTCCATATGTTATAAACCATAGAATGACTTTTCTTAACATATTTGTTGTCCTCCGTTTCCTTTAAGCAATTACATTCATATGTTAAAAACAAGAATTATTTCTTCGCTAATTAGCGAAAAGAATTATTAACTTAGGAATTTCTCCCTATGCTGTTTAGTATTGTACTATTTATTTACATAAAAGTCAAGATTTATTTGTATTTTTCAAAAGTTGCACTTATCTTGAACGGCAAAAAGAGAATGAATATCAGTTTCATTCTCTCTTTTTTGGTGCCGTTGGCGTAGTTATCTACAACTTTCTTTGGCTCTCTTGACGATTGATACAAATATCAATCAATTTATTAAAGTATATCATAAATTTAATAAATTGCAATAAATTATAACAAATTTATAAAAAATCATATCTTTACACATAAAAACACGGCTGGTTATAAGTTGTATAACCAGTCGTGAAATGTTTAAGTTTCCTCCTTGTCACCTTTCCAAAACATGGAACAGTCATTATCAATAGACCACTTTGCGAGTTCAGGCTCTTGTTCTTCTCTAAATTCTTCATAAGATTTGCTACTAATTTCATCAAAACTAAAAGACTTATAAATTTTAGCTTTGTAGATTTCGTGCAATTTCTCAATCGGATATTGACGAGAACTATATGTATCAAAAGCCCAACCATTGTTTACATAGAGGACATGCATTGTAAAATCTTTTCCATCATCTTCTTCATCATCATGTGGAGAAAATTTCTTTATTGCAAGAAATTCTATGCAACCCTTTTTTAATGCTTTACATATTTCAAAACAGATTGAGTAGCAATATCCACGACACATTTGAGTTGCAATAAATGCATATAACTTTTCGTTTGCCTGATTAATAATCTTAAGCTCATTTTTACAAATAGCCTTGCCTTTGGTTGTGCATACTAAAAAGTAAATTCTTTCTGCCAACAACTGTGAGAATCCAAACATAGCTCTTTTAAACACCTTCATAGATACTAGCAATCCAGCCATGCATATTAGCATAAAAGCTATAATCGCTATTTGAGTAGTCATAGAAAGCTCGATATCTTCACATACATCAATTATAAATACTGGAATGTATGGGAAAATAAAGGCAACTGCCCAAAACATAAAACAAAGTATCTCGATTATGTGTTGCTTTGAATTCAGTTGCAAAAGCATGTCCTGTGATTCTTTGTCAAACTCCTTATAAATAGTCCTCCGCATAAAATACTTAATCATTTTTTACCAACCTTTCTGTAATAATTTTATGGTTACATAATATAATTATAGCACGTATTCCGTATATTTTCAACCAATATGCACATTTTGGAAAAAAGTGAATGATTTTGAGTCATTCACTTTTAATAACGTACGACAGGCATGTCGTTTAACTAATCGGTGAAAGTCCGTAGTGGAGGTATATATCGCCAATCACATAGAAAAGCACAAGCTATCCATCGCGAGGTGGAAGTGAAGGAAGTGTGTATCAAAATCTTGGCTCGATGTATAAAAACTTAATACTAAGGCTGTATAAGAGGGTAAGACTGCGTATCAAGTCAAAGCCCAAAAGATATACGTAACCTTATGCAGTAAATTAAGCGAGTAAAAGAGGAAAGTTAAACGGCTTATCCTGTGAGGTCTTGTGAACGCTAGAAATAGTGGTCGAAAAAGGTTTATCACAAGAAGTCAGCAGAGGTCATAGTAGAAAAAAATTTTTTTTTTCGAAGGACTGAACAATTTGTAGTGTTTTCACTACCACAAATTTAGTGATAGGTAATAATTAGAATGTGTTAATGAGGAGAGTATAGGCGTATCCTAGAGGGTTACTCAAAAAGAATGATTTATCTATCTACGGAAAGGAAAGAGAAAACAGAATATGGAACTTTTAGAGAAAATCTTAGCAAAAGAGAACTTAAACAAGGCATACAAGAAAGTATATCAAAACAAGGGAGTGGCAGGAGTAGATGGAATAACAGTAGAAGAAATAGCAGAATACATAAAAGAAAACAAAGAGAGAATAACAAACAAAATAAGAAAAAGACAATATAAGCCACAGCCAGTAAAAAGAGTTCAAATACCAAAAGAAAATGGGCAAAAGAGAAATCTAGGAATACCAACAGTAATGGATAGGATAATACAACAGGCAATAGTACAAGAATTAACACCAATATTTGAAGAGCAGTTTCATGAGAATAGTTATGGATTTAGACCAAATAGAAGCAGTGAGCAAGCAGTAATAAAAGTATTAGAATATCTAAACGACGGATATGACTGGATAGTAGACATTGATTTAGAAAAATTCTTTGACACAGTAAATCAAGATAAGTTAATAACAATAATAGGAAAGACAATAAAAGATGGAGACGTAGTGTTATTAATAAGAAAATACCTAAGTGCAGGAGTAATGGTAAACGGAGTAAAAATGGAAACAAAAGTAGGAACACCGCAAGGAGGAAACCTAAGCCCATTACTAAGCAATATAATGTTAAATGAACTAGACAAAGAACTAGAAGCAAGAGGAGTAAACTTTGTAAGATATGCAGATGACTGTATAATACTTGTCAAAAGTGAAAAAGCAGCAGACCGAGTGCTAAAATCAATAACGAAATTTATTGAAAAGAAACTAGGTTTAAAAGTAAATGCAGAAAAAAGTAAGGTAACAAGACCAACCAAGACAAAATATCTAAGCTTCAGTTTTTGGAAAACAGCAGGAGGAAAGTGGAAACCAAAGCCACATATAAAAGCATATCAGAAACTAATAAGGAAACTAAAGCAACTAACAAAAAGGAGTTGGAGCATTAGCTTAGATAATAGAATAAAGAAAATAAATTACCTAGTTAGAGGTTGGGTAAATTACTTTAGAATAGCAAATATGAAAAACAAAATAACAGAAATTGATAAACATCTAAGAACAAGAATAAGAGCGATAATGTGGAAACAATGGAAAGTACCAGGAAGAAAAGAAAAAGCATTAAAGCAGTTAGGAGTAAAACCAGATATTGCATATAACTTAGCTAATACAAGAAAAGGTTATCAGTTAGTATGTAAAACAGACTGGATGAAATTTGCTATTAATATAGAAAAGCTAAGAAAAAGAGGTCTAGTATTTCTACTAGACCAATATACAAAAGTACATATTGAATGTACAAATTGAACCGCCGTATGCCCGAACGGCACGTACGGTGGTGTGAGAGGGGAAAAACACATTAAGTGTTATCCTCTACTCGATTTTTAAACATAAATCAATTCACTAAAAACAATTTCTTCGGCTTGTGCCTTAATAGAGTTCATTGTGCCAACCCAGTATAACACATCAGTATTTTTCATATCTTCTATCAAATCGCTCTTAGTTTTTAACTCACTAATAATCTGTTGCACTCTATTATCTGCTGTTTCTTGTATTTCTTTTAAGTGTGTATTTAATGTTCCGTTCATAAGCATTATAGTATAATCAGATTTTTTGTGTTCTTTCAAGTATTTTAATCTCATTCTTCCATATTTATTTAAAGTGATTTTTTCTTGTTTAGGTATTGCTATATTAGGTATATAATAATCTCCCTCTAAATGATATTCAATTCCTGTTCTCTCATCAATTTTTGTTTTTGGTAATTCGTTATCCATAACTTTTTCCTCCTTTTAAAATCTGGTATCATTATTTTTCTTTTTATTCTTGTTTTGCTTATTTTCATCTGGTATAGTTACTTTCCTAGCAATGTTATTTGCGATTTCATTATCGTTGTTGTCAAATATGCCATTTTTATATAGGTCATCACTTACAATTTTATAGTTATTATCTTTATCATAGCAAATTCTTTTGTGAAAATGGCTCATAATACTATGCCAAAAGCCTTTGAATTTCTGCAATTCCTGTTTTAGCTTTTCTTTTTCAGCTTGTAATCTTCCTGTAATTTTATCTTTAGCAGAGAGTTCATTTTTTAAACTGCCGATTTCATTATCTTTTAGTTCTATTTCATATTTAAGTGAACGATTTTCTTTTTCTATTTCAAAAGCAGAGTGTTCAAAATCCTTAATCGCCATATTTAAGTCATTTACACTTCTAACTGTTTGAGTAATATCTTTTACATCTTTTGTATAATTTTTGATTTTCTGAACATCCTCGTTTGAAATAACCATATTATTTTTATTAAGTTTAGTAGGTTTTAGATTATTTAGTATCACGTTTATATCTTTACTGGTATTATCAAGCTCTTTCGTTTGGGTATTTGCTTTTGCAAGTTTTTGTTCTTTTTGCTTTAGTTGTTTCTTGATTTCTCTGTAATTTCCCATTTCATTAACATTTATATCTTGATTTCTTCCTTTTTGCTTTTGTTTTAGTCTAGTATTAACTTCATAAAACTTGTTGTATGACTTAATACAAGCATTTCTCATCTTATCTTGTATTTCAGTAAGTGTTGTTTTAGTAAATAATTTACTTTTTCCTACTTGCTTTTTCATTCCTCTAGTACAATTTAAGGCTACTGGAACACCTATAATATGCATATGAGGAGAAACTTCGTCAAAATGTATTGTAGCATTTGCTATTTTGAAGTCTGGTACAATTTTTATTAATTCCTTTACTTGTTCATTATATACATCAACCATTTTAAATCTATATCTTTCGTTTTTATCATTCCAAAAGTCCATATCTCCAAGTTCTATTATAATTTCACAAGCTATATCATTTTGAGATTCACATACTTTTTTGAAATAATCTTCAATTTTTCTATCTTCACGAGTTTGCTTGTTGTTATATTCTAGTCTTGATTGCTCAAACTCATCTAAATATACTTGTTTAACATCATTTACAATATCACTTGTCCCATATATAGTTCTAATCAGTTCTGTTTGATTATCATAATCTCGCAAGTTATGCTTATTAACATCTGATAAATCTTTTGCAGTTTGAATTGCATTATTAGCTAGAGAAGTTGTGCCAGATACATTTTCTTTTGCAACTTTCTTCGCTAATTTACTTTTGTTTTTATCACTACCCAAGTGAAAAGAATATGCCAATTCTTGCTCCATAGAATCCCTCCTTTGAAATTTCTTCGTAGCACAGGACTTCGTCTTGACGGAAGTCCTAACCCCCTATATGTTATGACATGCTATCATAACATGGGGGCTCTGCGAGGCAATAAATTTTATCTCACAGAGCTAAAATTTATCAAATTAACTATCGCCACTTTCATTTTTGCGAAAGCAAAAACAAAACGTGCCATGTTAATTTGTTTCTTTTGAATTTTCTTCGCAGAACTTTACTGGCTTAACACCTACTGAAATAGGAGTAGGCTCTTTTGTATAAATTACACTATCATTGCTTTCATTTGGTATATAATCAAATGCAGTATCAATTTCTTTCATTTGGAATTTATCTTCTTCACGAATATATATAATTCCAAATTCATAAGTCTCCATTTTATTATCTGGGTCTAGTTTGTAGTAATCTTTCAAAGGAAATACTCTAACAATAGCACTATTGTCTTCAGCAAAGTTAAAATAAAACATTTGGCTTTGAACATAGTATGTTGCTTCAGTATAACCAACATCATAATATTGCCTTAATCTCATAATGATTTCTCCGATTTCTTTCTCTGGCAAATAATTGCTAAACCTAACATTACCCAGCACATTGCCTAATATCATTGGCTTTGTAGTATCAATATAACCATTATCATATAATTCTTGACATGGTTTACAAATTGAGTCTCTAAAATTAATTTGTGTTACAACTACTTCGTTACCAACTAAAGCAAGTTCTATATCATCTACATATTTCATTATAAGTTCTGCTTGTTCTTGTCTTGTATAATCCTTCCAAATTTTAGTTCTTTCTTGATATTCTTTATCTAATTTAACCTTGTTAATAAAGTCAATATCTCTTTTTAGTAAAATATCTTTTGGGGTAAATTTAAGTTCTTCTGTGCAGTCAGTAGTATCTAATTTGTTTTGTAATTCACTTATAGCATTTTCAACTATTTTCTTTTCTTCGTTATATTCTTTTAGTTCAAACACTCCATTGATATAGGCTTTTTTTATTCTTTCAAGTTTATTGTTTTGCTCTTTTATTTCTTTTTCTAATTGTTCTTTTGGCTCGTCAAACTTTTGCTTTATCATAGGCAAGAAGAATTGATTTACAACAGAGTCGTATTCTACTAATTCACTAATGAACTGATTGAAATAATCGTTTATAACTTTTTCTTTAAATTCAATTTTGCAATCATTACAATAGTAGTAGAAGTAGGACTTTCCACTTTTCTTTGTAGTAGCTTTACCACCTAAAATACGATTACATTTAGGACATTTAAGTTTCTGTAAATATAAATAAGTCAATGTTCTTTGAAAACTTCTTGAATTTTTCTTTTTCTGTACTTGACAATCTGCCCACATTTCTTTGGAAATAATAGGCTCGACTACATCTTCATAATAAGTTGGGTGCTTTGTTCTCTTTCCGTGAACAAAATCACCTTTATATATTTCATTTTCAAGAATAGTAACAATAGTTGAATCTCTCCAATTATCTCTTCCTAATACTTTTTCTTCATTGAATAAATTGCTTATTTTTTGATAAGAGTAGCCGTTATAATATAAGTCAAATATTCTAACTACAACATCTTTAGTAGAATAATCTATTACTAATCTTTTATCTTCGTGCTTATAGCCTAATGGTGCAACGTGTGGAATATGTCCTGACTTTATTGCACCTGCTAAACCTATTTTAGTTCTTTCGCTAGTTCTCTCAATTTCGTTTTGACTTACACTCATTAAAAGTCTTGAAATCATTTTACCATTTGCACTTGTAGTATTTATTTCATCATTAACACAATCTAAATAGGCATTATTTTCATCTAAAAAAGTCATTAGATTTTCCCAATCATAAATACTTCTTGTTATTCTATCTAGCTTTAAAGCAACAATAGTATTTATCTTTTTTGCTTTTATATCAACTTTTAATCTTTCAAAATCTGGTCTATGATTACCCGTTTTGGCACTTATTCCAGCATCCTCATAATAATCTACTATTTCATAACCTTTGAATTTACAAAAAGTTTCTAATCTTTCTCTTTGTTCTGGAAGACTAAATCCTTCGCGGGCTTGGTCTTCGGTGGAAACTCTTAAATATAACCCACATTTTTTCTTTTCTTCGTTCATTTTGTATAACCTCCTAACTTCAAAAAAAGAGACATCAAAGTACACGAGTACTACTGACATCTCTTAAATCCATTTATCATAAACTAAAATATAATAATGCAATATAATATAATCTTTTCAAAGTACCCATATATAACTCTTGCGAGTAAATAATCAATTGCCTATATTATATCACGATTTTAAGAAATGTCAAATATTCCCATTTATATATTTTTCAAATATTCTTCTAACTCTGATAATTTAATCTTTTGAGTTAAGTTAGAAATGTAAACATCGTTTGAATAATTAAAAACTAAAAAAGTAATATTTTTAATGATTACTCTATGTGGCTCAATATATGTGAGATTAGTTTTCTCTAGCTTTCTAATACTACCATTTACAAAAGTAGGGGTAACTTTAGAAAATTCACATATAAACTCCAATCTTTGTTTTAAACATTCCTCAAATTCTAGTTCTTGCTTAATTATCTGCATATCAAACACCATCCTTTCTTGGATAGCATTTTTACAACAAAAAAAATACCATCCATTTCTGAATGATATTTGTATCTATCTGTTCTATTGGTTCGAACAGAAACGTCGTTGGTGCCAATAAGCAGAATCGAACTGCTGACCTACGGGTTACGAATCCGTTGCTCTACCAACTGAGCTATATTGGCACATAATACTTTTCAATTATAACACAGCAAAAATAAATCCGCAACAGCAAATTTGGGCTCGCTCTTTACTTTTACGTAAACTTATGATATAATTGCTACTAACAAGGTCATTTTGACTACGTAGGAGGAAATAAAATGACACAAAAATGTAAACTGCTTGCAAAAACTTTTGCCCTCGTAACAATAATTTCACTATCTGCTTGTGCTAAGCAAGATTTAGCTACAGAAAATGTTCAACAACCTAATCCTAAAGATTTAGCTATAATATCCCAAGAAAAGTTTGGAAATAGAACATTTTCTGTGCTATATGACCCAGACACTATGGAACTCTATACTTTTCTAAAGTATGATGGAAATGACGAAGGTCACTTAGCTTCTATGCATAATGCAGATGGAACACCAATGCTTTTTTCTTTAGAAGAATAGTATTAAAAGAGACAGGGAAATTATCTCCTGTCTTTTAATTTATTATTAATACATTCCATCCATTCCAGCTGGCATACCAGCTCCGTGATCTCCACATCCGCAACCTTTTGGTTCTGGGCTATCAGCAACTAAGCTTTCTGTTGTAAGAACCATTGAAGCTATTGAAGCCGCATTTTGAAGAGCACTTCTAGTAACTTTTGTTGGGTCTACAATTCCAGCTTTTTTCATATCCACATATGTCTCAGAACTTGCATCAAAACCAACACCTGTATCTGATGATTTTACTTTTTCTACTATAACAGCAGGCTCTAATCCGCTATTTCTAGCAATTTGTTTTGCTGGTTCTTCTAATGCTGATAGTACAATCTTAGCACCTAACTTCTCTCCTCCGTCTAATTCTTCTACTAGCTTTGCAACTTTTGGAATTATATTTATTAGTGCTGTTCCACCACCTGCAACAATTCCTTCTTCAACCGCTGCTTTTGTAGCAGAAAGAGCATCTTCTATTCTTAATTTTTTATCTTTCATTTCTACTTCTGTGGCTGCTCCAACTCCAATTACTGCAACTCCACCAGCTATTTTAGCTAGACGTTCTTGTAATCCTTCTTTGTCATAATCGCTTAAAGTTTCTGTAATTTGTGCTTTTACTTGTGCAACTCTTGCTGATATTTGTTCTTTATCTCCTGCACCATCTACAATTATTGTGTTTTCTTTTTGAACTTTTACTTGTTTTGCTCTTCCTAGTTGTGATATTTCTGTATCTTTTAATTCTAAACCTAAATCTGATGTAATTACTTCACCACCTGTCAAAATCGCTATATCTTCTAGCATTGCTTTTCTCTTATCTCCAAAGCCAGGTGCTTTTACAGCTACAACGTTTAGAACACCTCTTAATTTATTTAATATTAATGTTGATAATGCTTCACTTTCGATATCATCACATATTATTAATAATTTTCCAGACTCTTGCATTAGAGCTTCTAGTAATGGTAAAATTTCTTGGATATTAGTTATTTTTTTGTCAGTTATTAATATATATGGATTATCTAAAACTGCTTCCATTTTTTCTGTATCTGTTGCCATATATGGTGATAGATATCCTTTATCAAATTGCATTCCTTCTACTACATTTAATTCTGTATTAGAAGTTTTAGACTCTTCAATTGTAATTACTCCGTCTTTTGATACCTTTTCCATAGCATCTGCAATAAGTTTTCCTATTTCTTCATTATTTGCAGAAATGCTTGCAACCCTTGCAATATCTTCTTTTCCATTTACTTGTGAACTAATTTCTTTTAGTCCTTCTACTGCAGCATTTACAGCCTTATCAATACCTCTTTTTATTGACATTGGGTCTGCACCTGCTGCTACATTTTTTACACCTTCTTTAATCATACTTTGAGCCAAAACAGTTGCTGTTGTAGTACCATCTCCTGCCACATCATTAGTCTTTGTTGAAACTTCTTTAACTAGACGTGCTCCCATATTTTCAAATTTATCTTCTAATTCTATTTCCTTTGCAATAGTAACACCGTCATTTGTAATTAGTGGTGCTCCAAAACTTTTATCTAAAACTACATTTCTTCCTTTTGGTCCTAATGTAACTTTAACTGTATCTGCTAATTTGTTAACTCCTTCTAATAAAGACTTTCTTGCGTCTTCTCCAAATTTTATTATCTTTGCCATTTTTTATCCTTCCTTTCCCTTAGGTGTTTTTGGGGACAGACCTTAAAAACACCCAATTATTATTTCACTTTTTTCGAACTTTTAAGATGTTTTTAAGGTCTGTCCCCAAAAACACCTAAAATACTATTCAACAATTGCTAAAATATCATCTTGTTTTACAATTATATAATCTTCACCTTCGTATTTTATTTTAGTCCCAGCATATTCATTAATATAAATATTATCACCTTTTTTTACATACATTTTTTCCACTTTTCCGTCTTTCTCGCTACCTGGGCCTACTTCAATAACTTCTGCTATTTGTGGTTTTTCTTGTGCTGCTCCTGCTAATATAATTCCACTTTTGGTTGTTTCTTCGCCTTCTTTCATTTTAATTAAAACTCTACTTCCTAATGGTTTTATCATTATACTACCTCCTTCAAATTTCATTAGCACTCTCTTTGTGCGACTGCTAATAATTTATACCTTTTATTTATAAATGTCAATAGTTTTTCACTTTTTTCACACAAAGTTCACATATATATTATATTAGGTTGCTTTTTTCTTTATTACGCTATATAATAATTTTATGAAAAAGTTAATTGTTAATAAAAAATCAAATGGGAAAAAATTGAATACATTTATATTTGAAAATATGCCGACTGTCTCATCTAGCTTATTTTACAAAACTTTGAGAAAAAAGGATATTAAGATTAATGGAAATAGAGTTTCTGAAAATGTAACTATTTATGAAAATGATGAAATTCTTGTTTATATTTCTGATGAACTTCTTAAAACTAATTTTAATTTAGATATTTTCTTTGAAGATGACAATATTTTGGTTATTAATAAACCATATAATATTGAAGTTACTGGCGATAATAGTCTGACCACATATGTACATGAAAATTATCATACTGCTTTTAAACCTATGCCTTGCCATAGAATTGATAGAAATACTACTGGTTTAGTGCTATTTGCCAAAAATGAACAGGCTTTAAATATTCTTTTGAAAAAGTTTGAAAATCACGAGATTGAAAAACATTATTTGGCTTGGGTTTATGGTATTCCAAAAGTATCTGCTAAGAGATGTGAAGCTTTTTTATTTAAGGATAATAAAAAGTCTCAGGTTTATATTAGTAATTGTTTTAAAAAGGGCTATCAAAAAATTGTGACTTCATATTCTGTTTTAGAGAAATATGAAAATAACACTGCTCTTTTAGATGTTCAAATAGAAACTGGTAAAACTCATCAAATTCGTGCTCATTTAGCTTACTTGGGTTTTCCTATTGTTGGTGACCGGTAAATATGGAAAAAATACTATTAATAAGTTGTTTGGCAAAAAATATCAAATGCTCCAAAGCTATATTTTGAAGTTTAACTTTAAGACCGATAGTGGCTTTTTAGATTATTTAAATGGTGCTGAGTTTGTTCTGCCAAATAAATTAGGAATTAAAAAAGATTAATATATATTTTTTACATTATATATATTAATCTTTTTGTTATACTTATTTTGAATATTTTTGTTTTGCGCTATCTATCTTTGTTTGCTCAGCTACGTCTGTTTTATACCATCCTTTTTCTGCCATTAAATTATATATTTTATTTTGAATGTTTAGTGTTTCCTCTAAAGCTTTTTGAAATGCTGTGTGTACTTCTGCTGTTGATGATTCGATTGTTCCGTGAAGGTATAAGTCACATACACCTTTAATTACCAATAATTCGTTTTCCATTAAATCTTTGTCTTCCATTTTCTCTCTCCTTATAATAAATTTAGAAATTTGTTTGCTAGTTCTGTGTGTTTTTGTTCTAACTCTTTAACAAATGTTGCAAGAGTTTGGTCTTGTAATTTTTTTGATGTTTCACATGCACATTTTTTCATAAAGTTTTCGTGTCCTAGTGCATCTTCAACATATAAAAGTTCTTTACTTGTCATATTATCACCTCTTAAGGTCATTGTTTCCAAATTTTTATGTTTTTATTCTATTTTTGTATTCAACAAAAAAACTTAATCTGTAACTTAATGTACTTTTTGCATGCATATTTAATAGTAAACACGTTTGTAGATTTTTTTAACTTCTTGTGATAGAATATTTTTACGAAAGGTGGGTCAAAACATGAAAAAACAAATTACTTTTTTAGGCAAAGACAGTGGCTTTGGTAAGCAAAACACATCAGCCTATGCTATTGTCAATAATCGATTACTGTTAATTGATTGTGGTCAAACAGTAATGACACAATTACAAGATAAAAATCTCCTTACAGGAATTTCTGGAATCGATGTAATCATCACTCATATGCATGGTGATCATATAGGTTCTCTTAGTCAATTAGCTCTTTTTAGCTATTTTGTACTAAAAAAACCTATAAATATCATTACTGCATGTTCTGAAATTGATAACTATCTTACAATTACTGGAGTTGCAAGGTATTGTCAAACACCTGGTTTTCCAGCAGAACGATATACAAGAAAAAATGATTTTGTAACATTTATTTCAACAGATCATGTTGGAGATGAACTTGATTGTTATGGCTTTTCAGCTAAAATAAATGGAACTCATATTATATATACTGGTGATACAAAGTCTCTTGAACCTTTTATACCGTATCTCCATAAAGGCTCACAACTGTTCACTGATGCTTCTGTTGCTGGAGGAGTACATCTTAAATTGGAGGATAACTTACCTCTTTTGAGTGAACTAACTCAAAAAGGCGTAGATGTTTACCTTATGCACTTAGATGATGAACTAAAAATTCGAGATATAATTGAGGGCACAAAAATACATATCTGCGATGATTAAAATTCGTCTTTTCTAAAAATAAAAAAACTTACGAATCTCTTTATTGTTCGTAAGTTTTTTTATTTTGGAGCGGGTAGCGAGAATCGAACTCGCGCGACCAGGTCGGAAGCATGGCATTCTACCACTAAATTATACCCGCATATGGTGGAGATGAGGAGAGTCGAACTCCTGTCCATAATACTTTCCAAATAGACCTCTACAAGTTTAGTTTATCATTTATATTCTTTGCAAACTCTCCGACAAACAGGATAATTTGCAGTATAGCTTTTAAAAATACCCACTACTTCAAAAGCAAAAGTAGCTTTGTTTCCCAGACTGGTTATGACACTTTATTCTTATCGGCTGGGGCAATAAGGTAAAGCGTAGCCGCATCTAGGCAGCTAATGCTAATTCGTTATTATCAGCGTTTATTTTGTTTTCTCGTTTTTTAAGTGGCCAACGAGAATCCACTACTTGCTATCTATTTTTCTGGTAGTATGTCGAAACCATTACATCCCCAAATACCTATTTATTATACTATATTTTCTTCTAACTTTCAATATTTTTTAGATGTAATATTTTTCTTTCCACCAAATTTACACAAAATCGTTATACTCTATCATTATAGTTCACAGATTTTTCTTTATGTTCAGCTTCAGCTTCTTCAAATATTCCCATTATCTTATCTCTTATAACATCTTGAGAATATGTTTTCTCTGTATATTTAGCAATTTCGTTATTGTCAAATTTCAAATTACCTTCACAAATATCCATTACAGATTTACTAATTCCATCCACCGTAGCTTTATATTGATTTAAGTACGCTGGTGTGTTTTCTTCGTCTGCTTTGCTTGGTCTTTCTGGAAGAGGTGGAACTAGAACTCCTAATTTTGTTATATATGTTTTACTTATATCTGATAAATCTTCTTTTTCTGTATTTAATATTCCAGGTATTCCTCCTGAATTAGTTGCAATTACTGGGTGTCCACATGATGTTCCTTCTATTACAACTAGTCCAAAAGGTTCATTTCTTGATGGTATTAATGAAACATCAGCTATATTTTGTAAATCACAAATTTCACTATGATTTTTTCTTCCAACAAAATGTGTATGTTTTAGTTCTAATGTTTCCGCTTGATTTTTTAGTGTTTCCTCCAAAGCTCCAGAACCTACTATTATTGTTTCTATTTTTTTATTCTTTTCTTCTGCTTCTTCTTCATAAATTTTTGCAGCTTCAAGTAAAGCATCTATTCCTTTGAAATCAGCAAATTTTCCAACAAATAAAACTACATTATCACATTTACTATTTTGTTCTCCAATTAAATTTGACAGTATTTCTTCTCTATTTACATTTTCTTTTTGATGAAATACTTTTGCGTCATATCCATTTTCTAAAAGTTTTACTCTACTTTCATTTCCTGGAAATAGTCCATTAAAGTCTTTCTCTTGTGCATCTGAAATTACTATTATTCTTTCTGATTCTTTTGCTGACTTTTCTGCCTCTCTTCTATATAACTCGTATAATTTCTTTTTATCATATATATCTATTAAGCTTCCTAATTCTTCTTTTGATATCTCTATTTTTTTATTCTGAATAGCACTTTTTAGCTCTCTCATTATTTCTGCTTTTGTTGATACTTTTGCATATATTTCTTCAATATTTTTGATATTATTTAATTCTTTTGAATTTAAGTTAACCTTTTTATTTTTTAATTCATTTTCTATTTCTGTTAGTTTTTCTCCAGCTTTCTTATATCCCATTAGGTCTGTTCCATGTATTGTAAGTGCAACTGGTTTACCAAAGTTATTGCATATGCTGCTTGTTAGCCAGTTATGTTGTGCATGTATTATATCTGGTTTAAATTCTTCTACTTCTTCTTTTATTGCTTCTTCAAACATTTTGTTATATTTTTCTATTTCTTCTAACCCTACATTCCAAAAATTAGCTGTACTTTCTGTATGTGTTGTAAACATTAAATAATTGAATGGACATTGACCTTCTATCTTTTCTGCATTTTCACTTTCTGCTGTAAATGGTACTATGTGATATTTTACTCCTTCTAGTTTATCAAAATCTGTCCTATTGTTTCCTGTTATTATTACAACTTCGTCTCCATTTTCTACATATGATTTTGCTTGTGTAGTAATTAATGCTCCACTTCCTGCACCGTGTGTTGGAAATGCTGTTACTATTAAAATTTTCTTTTTGTTTGTTTCTTCATTTTTCATATTAATATAATCCTTTCCATTATGGTTAACTGTAATGTGGATTATATCATTTTTATTTTTCCTTTTCAATATTTTTTACACATTTATAAATTTTTTAAGATTTAATATGATTAACTTCTTGTAATAATTTTTTTTGTTTTTCATATCTTATATTAGGTGATTTTATGGCAATTGTTCAAACAAATATAAACTATACATATGAAACTATGATTTCAAACTTATACGAATTAAATTCTACATACCCATTTTTACAGATACAAAATGCAGGATATAGTGTGCTTGGAAAAAGTCTTCCTGTTGTAAGACTTGGCCGTGGTCAAAAAGAAGTTTTTTATTCTGCTTCCTTTCACGCTCAAGAATGGATTACAACTGTCCTACTTATGAAATTTATAGAAAATTACTGCGTGGCATATGTTAATAATACTAGTATTTATGGAAATAAAATTAGAAATTTGTTTCGTTCTACTTCCATTTATATTATGCCTATGGTTAATCCTGACGGTGTAGATTTAGTAACTGGATTTTATCAGCCAAATAGTACTATATACAATTCTTTCAAAAACATTTCTGATAAATATCCTGATATTCCTTTTCCTGACGGATGGAGAGCAAATTTCAATGGTGTAGATTTAAATTTACAATTCCCTGCACGGCTGGGAAAATGCAAAAAGAATAAAATATGAGCAAGGCTTTACTTCCCCTGCTCCACGTGATTTTGTAGGATTTAATCCTTTAACAGAACCTGAAAGCTTAGCGATATACAATTTTACACTACTACATAATTTTAGATTGGTTATAGCTTACCATACACAAGGGCAAGAAATTTATTGGCAGTTTCAAAATTTCAGACCACCTCAAAGTCTTTATATTGGAACTAGATTTGCTCAATCTAGTGGCTATAAATTGGCTGATACACCTTATAATTCTAGTTTTGCTGGTTATAAGGATTGGTTTATTCAAGACTATAATAGGCCTGGATTTACTATTGAAGCTGGTATTGGTATAAATCCGCTTCCAATTTCTCAATTTGATGAAATTTATCTTGATAATGTTGGAATTTTAATTCTTGGAGCTGTTTTATAAAAGAACAAAGGCTTTCATGGTCTTTGTTCTTTATTTCTCCCTATTATTTACTATTTCTTGTTTTATATCATTTATAGCATTTTTCAAATACTGTGTTACCTGTTCATCGTAAATATAGCTTCCATTCACCTTTCTAACCACATCTCTCAATTGAACATTTTGTGGCAAATCTTTTTCAAAAGCAATATATTTACATTCAAGATTATTTTTATACTGAGTTACTTTATATCTGTGAAGTTCATCATTATCATATTTATTGGTCACAATAAATACTTCTCCTCTACTTAAATCAGACAACTCCTTTTTAAAATATTCCTGCAAAAAATCAAATTCTCTTTTCTCAAATTCCAATTCTTCTTTATCTGTTAATTGTACATTATTATTTTGATTGTTTGCATTTTCTAATGTTTTACCCAATTCTTGTATAAAATTTTTGACAAATTCATTTTGTGATAATTTCTCTGTTATTTTGTTTAAGTTTAACTCCAATTTTTCCTCCTTGTTAATCTTTTATCATTTTAGCCTGTCCTGTATAATAATCAATTTCAAAGTTTTCTTGCACATTGTATATGAATTTATTAAAACAAATTCCTTCTTCTTCGACTGACTTTGCTTCTATTTCAACACCTGTTGCTAACTGATTTTCGTCTTTATAAATAGGTGTTACTCTATATAAAATATGATAATCTTTTCCTTCTTTGTTTTTTAATTTAACCCAGCTTGCAATCATATTTTCATATTCTATCATAGCTGAATTCATATCACGTGTACCTGTAATTAAATTTTTCTTATTGTTGTTTTCGTTTCCTAATTGCCACGCAATTAAATGACATCTTTCATATAGATGCTTGCTGTTATTTTCTTCATATAAATATTGAACCCAGCCAGTAGGTTTGTATGAAAGACTTTCTCTTTTTGTGCCTTCTGGTGGCATTGTGTATTTGCATATATTTGCAAATGCTACTCCTGCTCTATTTAATTCATCTAGGTTTGAATAATATTCAAAATCTTCTGTGCTTATATCTTTTTCTTCAAAATATGGAACATCGTTATTAATGCTGATAACTATTTCACCTTCATATTGCGGAATGTCAGCTATATCGATGTTTGAATTAGTTGTTGTTTGGGCTGTTTCAGTCTCATTTAAAATATTCTCTAGCCATCCATTTTGTTGTGCGATATATTCAAATAAACCTAGAAATACTATGATTATTAAAGTTGTTATAAATTTTATTAATTTCGTTTTTTGTTTTTTGTTCATATTCTATTTTGTCTCCTATGTACCTAGATTTTGTCATTCGTAGTTCATTACATATTTATTTTGTTATTATAAACTTTGTCCAAAAATTCATCTGGATAAACTTTATCTAAAAATACGTCTATTTGATTTTTAGGTTCTATGTTTTTACGTCTGTCATCTTGTCTTGCACCAGCCATACAAGAAATTGTGATATCAAATGCCATAAATAGCATAACAAAAACAGTAAGAATTCTTACCCATTTTTTGTATATAAGTGGCTGTATTGCTTGTAATGCTGGATAAACTATTTTTAAAAATGCTACTGCTATAATTCCCCAATAAAAACAATATTCTAAACTTGTTCTTCCATTAAGGTTCATAAATTGCTTACTATAATCCCAAGAAATTGTTCCAAATAATATTTCTTGGAAAAATGAGCATAGGTATTCTAAAATTCCTCCCATAAGCATTCCTGCAAAAAAAGCTTCTTTGGGCTCTTTTATTTTCGTTATTAATATGTAATATGCAACTGCACCTATTCCATAGATTTGTACAAATGGGCCATATACTAGTCCTTGTCTTATTACTATTGTTCTTGTATAAATTAGACCATATGCCATTTCTGCGAAAAATCCAAATACACTGCCTATCATAAATACCCAAAATATTATAATTATCCAATTGATTAATTTCGTTATTCTATTTTCTTTCTTTTCCATATTTTTCCCCATGTATTTTATTGAAATCATTATATACTAAATGTTATTAAAATGGAAGAGACAAATTAAAAATATTATGCTATAATAATTTTGGTTAATGATTTGAAAAAGCTTTTCGAACCATTAGCCGCCAATATGATTTGGAGGATATTATGATAATTATTAACAATATAAAAATAAGGAAAAATCTTTCTTCAAATGAAATTTTTGAAGAAACCATTAAGAAAAATAAAATACGAAAAGAAGATGTTTTAGAATGGCATATAACTAAAAAATCTATTGACGCTAGAGACAAACAAGATGTACATTACACTTATGCTATATCTTTTAAGTTAAAAAATGAGCACAAATACAAACATTTTCATAAAGCTCCTGAAGTTAATCTACCTGAAATAAAAACAAATAATTTAAAAAATAAAAGACCTGTTGTAGTAGGTGCTGGACCTAGTGGTTTATTTGCCGCTCTTACCCTTATTCAAAATGGACTTGCTCCTATTGTTATTGAACAAGGAGAATGTGTTGAAAATAGGCAAAATACAGTTGATAAATTTTTGAAAGAAGGTAAATTAAATCCCCTTTCTAATGTTCAGTTTGGTGAAGGTGGTGCTGGTACTTTTTCCGACGGGAAGCTTACTACTGGTATTAGCAGTCCTTTTTGCAAAAAAGTTTTACAAGAATTTGTTAACTTTGGAGCTCCTGAGCAAATTCTATATCTCTCTAAACCACACATTGGAACTGATAATTTAGTTCATATTGTTAAGAATATTAGAGAATATATAATTTCTAAAGGTGGAAAGTTTCTTTTTAATACCAAAGTTATAAATTTTAATACTGAAAATAGCAAGATATCTTCTGTTGTTTGTATAAATAAACAAAATAAAACAACTGCAATTCCTACTTCTCATCTAATTCTTGCAATTGGTCATAGTTCAAGAGATACTTTTGAGATGTTATATAAAAATGGTGTTAATATGGAAAAGAAAAACTTTTCTGTTGGTGTTAGAATTGAGCATTTACAAAAAGATATTGATAAAGCTCAATATGGTACAGATACTAAGTTAAAATTACCTCCTGCTGAGTACAAATTGTCTTATCACTCTCCTAATGGCCGTTCTTGCTATACTTTTTGTATGTGCCCTGGTGGTGTTGTAATGGCTTCTTCAAGCGACCCAAACACTATTGTTACTAATGGTATGAGTTACTTTTTAAGAGACGGAGTCAACGCTAACTCTGCTGTTTTGGTTAACGTTGTTCCAGAAGATTTTGAAGATTCTTCTCCACTTAGTGGTGTATATTTTCAAAAGGATTTAGAGGAAAAAGCTTTTGTTTTAGGTGGTTCTAATTACTTTGCTCCTATTCAAAGGTTAGAAGATTTTATGGAAAATAGAAAGTCTGAATTTATAGGTACTATAAAACCAAGCTATTTACCAGGTGTTACTTTATCTAATTTGAATGAGATTTTACCTGATTTTGTTACTACTACTTTAAAAGAAGGTATTAGTTATTTTGATACTAAACTTAAAGGTTTTGCTAACCCAGATAGTATTTTAACTGGTTTAGAAACTCGTAGTTCTTCTCCTGTTAAAATTCCTAGAAATGAATATTTTGTTAGTAACATTTCTGGAATTTATCCTTGTGGAGAAGGTGCGGGATATGCTGGTGGAATTATGTCTGCGGCTGTTGACGGTATTAGGTGTGCTATTGCTGTTCTTGCGGATTGATTTTTCTTAATCTTTCAACTATTTCTTTTAAGTTTTCTACTAGATAATCAATATCCGATTTTGTATTTTCTTCATCAAAAGTGGTTCTAAGTGCTGAAAATGCTTGGCTTGGTGTACAACCTATTGCTGTTAAAACATGTGAAGGCTCAGGTGAACCAGTTGAACAAGCTGAACCACTTGATGCACAAATTCCTTTTGCATCTAAATTTAATAATAAGGCTTCCCCGTCTACTCCTTCAAAAGAGAAGTTAGCATTTCCGGGAAGTCTATTTTCTAGCTTTCCGTTTAGCTTAACATTTGGTATTGTTTCCTTTACTCTTGAAATATAATAATTTCTAAGTTCTTGTAAATATCTAATATGATTAGCCATATTCATTCTAGCTAATTCGCATGCTTTTCCTAAACCTACAATTCCAGCTACATTTTCTGTTCCACCCCTTTTGTTTCTTTCTTGATGTCCACCGTCTATAAATTTTTCAAATTCTATTCCTTCTCTTACATATAATGCTCCTATTCCTTTTGGCGCATGTATTTTGTGTCCTGACAATGATAACATATCAATTCCCATTTTTTTAACATTTATTGGTACATTTCCACATGCTTGAACACTATCTGTGTGAAATACTATATTATGCATTTTTGCTATTTTAGCTATTTCTGTAACAGGCTGAATTGTCCCTATTTCATTATTTGCAAACATAATACTTATTAACATTGTGTCATATCTAATAGAATTTTTTAGTTCTTCTAAGTCTACCACACCTTCTGAATTTACATTTAAATATGTCACGGAGTACCCTTGTCTTTGTAAAAATTGACATGTATGCAATACCGCTGGATGTTCTATTTTAGATGTTATTATATGTCTTTTTCTATGTGCATTTGCATATGCAATTCCTTTTATTGCTGTATTGTCACTTTCTGAACCACAACCTGTAAAGTATACTTCGTGTGGTTTACATCCAATTAAATTTGCAACTTGCTCTCTTGCTTTTTCTATTGCTTTTTTTGCTTCTCTTCCTACTGAATACATTGATGACGGATTTCCGTATTTAACTTTTAAATATGGCATCATTTCTTCTAGTACTTCTGGCTTTATGCTTGTTGTTGCTGCATTATCAAAATATTTTATATCCATAAATAAACTCATTCCTTCCTTTAATTCTCTTGCTGTATATTCATTTATTACATTATATTCAATTTTGACTATAATATTGATTTAATTTTCCCCAAATTTTCCATTACTGCTCTATAACCATATTTATAACAGCTATCTAATTTTTCTACATCTAAAAGCCCTGTTTTATCTGTTTTTATTGTTAATACAAAGTCACTATTTTCTAAGTTTTCTTCTGAAATTTTATTTCCCATAATGTCTATTGTTCTCATAGCTAAGTCCATAATATTGCTTTCTTTATTAATGTCATCTGCCTTGAAATTAATTGCTATTACTTTGTCTACACCTTGTTTTCTAACTTCATTAACTGGTACGTTATCTAACATTCCACCATCTAAAAATTGGTGAGTTTCAAATTCGCATGGGCAAAATACAGCTGGAAAACTGCTACTTGCTCTCACTGCTTTTCCTATTGATATATTTGTTATATATTGACTTTTATCTTCTGAGTTTTTTGGTACTCTATTTGTAAATATATATTCTTTTGCTTCTCCTACGTCCACTGCTGGAATAACTAAAGGCATTCTTTTTATATCTTTTATTGTATTTACTCCTTTTCTCCTTGCCAAACTGTTATAAACCTCTTCTATACTATTTCCTGTTTTTAACCCTGTAATTTCTACCTTTTTACTCATCATATAATTTCTAATTCCAGATATAATCGGTGCTGAATTTATTCCTGCAATATCTTTTGAATACCTTTTAAACAATATGTAAATGTAATATGGCGAATACCCTAAAGCATATAAAGATGATATTAAAGCTCCTGCACTTGTTCCTCCTATTACATCTATTCTTATCCCATTATCCTCAAATGCTTTTAATGCTCCTGCATGTGCAATGCCTCTAATTCCACCACCTGATAAAGCTACTCCTAATTTCAATTTAAGCCCCTCCTTCATATATAGTATTTACTCCTTTATATGAAGTTAAACCTAAAAAGTTGATAATTATAATTATACACAAAGGGGCTTGACAAAAAATTTATATATTTTAAATCAAACCCCTATTTTTTATTTTATATTTGTGTAATAAACTTCACCAAAACCATATTCTACTTGATAATATGTGCTTATAAATGAAGGTTCTATTCCTTCTTGGAATTTATATGTTGGTTCTAATATTTTCTCTCCTTTAGAGTTTATTACTCCCCATTTTCCTTCTTTTTTTACAGCTGCATATCCAAATTCATTAACTTCTGTTACTTCGTCATATTGTGCTTCAACTATCATTTTATCGTTTTGGTCTACAAATCCCCATTTTCCATTTTCTCTTTTTGCAAATATTGTGTTTTGTGGATATATTTCTGAAACTTTAAGCTCTTTTCCTTCTTTGTTAAAGTATTTCATCTCTTCATTATTATATATTTTTATATAATTATCTTCTACTTCAACTTTTGCTTTTTTCATTTCACATATTTTTGTCATATTGCTATCATATAATGTTGTTGTATCTGTACTTGCAATTGTTGCTTGTAATACTGTGCTTTCTTCTATTTTTTGAAGAGAATCGTTTTCAATTGCAATTTTTTCTTCTCCTTTATTGTTTAGCACTCCTAGTTTTGACTTTTCATTACTAGCTCTAAAATAGTCTCCATACAGATATTCAATATAACTATATTTTTCTTCTATTATTTGCTCTCCGTCTTTTCCAATAACACCATACTTAGTTCCTGCTGATGTATTTAGTTTTATTTTGTAATTCTCGTTTTCGGTATCAATTATAGCTGTGTTTTTATCTATTTCTGCCTTTGTTCCATTTTTATCGTATACTGTAACATTATCAGCTTTTCTAGCATATACATATATTCCATTTATATCTATTTGGTCATATTCTTCTGGTAGAACTTTTTTTCCTTCTAATGTTGCAATTCCATATTTTTTGCTTTTTTCAATAGTCAATAATTTATTCGTTTTGTTGTATGATATTGATTGATATTCATTTTTTATTAATTCTACACCATTGTGTATTACTCCATATTGACCATTTTTTGCAACTATTAAATATGCATTATCTTTGTCTTCTATATCTGTTATTCTAGATATTTCGTTATATTCTGTTGGTAGTAATTTCTTTCCTTTGTAGTCTATATATCCATATCTATGTCCTTCTTCTGTTTTGTTTGATACAATATATCCTGCAAATTTATATCCTACTCCATTTGTATGATATGCGTCTACTGCAACATTGTCATATTCAGCATCTACAACTACTTTTCCGTTTATGTTTATAACACCATATTTATCATTTTGTTTTACTAAAAGTTCTCCTTCTTTATATGGTAAACCTTCTATTTCGTCATAATTTGCGTTTTCTATTTTCTTTCCTTCTAAGTTTATAAGACCATATTTGCCATTTTCTTGATATTTCAAAACTGTTTTTTCATACATTAAGTCACTTGCTATATTTTTTAGTCTTATTGGTTCTACTTTTTCATATTGTGTATAAAGTTCTTGTTTATTTGCATCTAGCATTTTCACATCTGAATTGCTATAACATGCAAATATTGCCTTCTCTGGATTAGGTATTTTTATATCGTCATATTCTGGGTTTATTACTATATTCCCACTTCTGTCTATTACTCCTGATTTTTCATCTTGTTTTAATACGAAATAATTGTAATTTTCTATTTTAGCAATTTCATAATCATTATCTGTTTTATTGAAAAAATAAAATGCTATCCCCGCAATTAATGCAATTGCTATTATTGCTATTATTATATTTCTTATTATAAATGTTCTTTTCATATATGTTAGCCCCCTATTTCTTATTCTTCTATTTCTTTTGGTTCTTCTATATTATTTTTACATGCTTTTATTTTTAGTATTCTTTTATCTTCACATTCTTGTATTTTGTATGTTACTTTTTTTGTCTCTACAATTGGTGTTTCTTCATCTTCAGGAATTCTTCCTAATTGTTCTTGTAAAAATCCTGATATTGTGTCATAGTCACCTTCTGGTATTTCAGCATTTAGAATTTTATTTACATCATAAATTGCCATATTTCCAGCTAACATATATGTGTTTTCATCTAATTTTTCAAATTCTTTTTCTTCTTCGTCATATTCGTCATATATTTCTCCAAACAATTCTTCTATAATGTCTTCCATTGTGATTAATCCTGCTGTTCCTCCATATTCGTCTACAATTATTGCTATTTGCTTTTTATTTTTTTGCAACTCTTTAAAAACTTCGTTAATTAGCCTTGTTTGTGATACAAAATATGCATCTTTTACTATATTTTTTACTTTAAAGCTTTTCTTTCCAATATTTTTTAATATATCTTTTACATATAAAACACCTTTTATTTCATCTATTGTTTCATCATAGACTGGTATTCTACTGTAACGATATTCTTCTTTTGAAAGTTCATGCATTAATTCGTCTCCGCTTATGTTGATATCTACTGCAAATATATCTTTTCTATGTCTCATTATTTCTGATACTGTTATGTCATTAAATTCGAATACTTTGTTTATTAATTCTTTTTCTTCTTCCTGTATTGTACCTTTTTCTTCTCCTTGGTCTACCATCATTTTAATTTCTTCTTCTGTAACTGATTCCTCTTCATTTTCGCCTACTCCAAATATTTTTGAAATAGCATTTGTTATTACTGTTAATAATTTTACAAATGGTGCTGTTATTACTGAAATTATTCTTATTACACCTATTGTTGCAAATGATATTTTCTCATAATGTTTCATTGCAAGTCTTTTAGGTACAAGTTCTCCAAAGACAATTGTGAAAAATGATAATATTATTGTTATTAATATTATTGATATACTTTTCCATATTCCTAAGCTTATAAATGGCATTACATTATATAATATTGGTGCTAATCTTTCAGCAAAAGCATCTGATGCAAACGCACTTGATAAAAATCCTGCTAGGGTAATTCCTATTTGTATTGTTGATAAAAATTTGCTTGGTTCTTTTAGCATTTTTTCAATCTGCTTTGCTTTTTTATTTCCTTCTTTTGCTTGTTTTTCTATCTTTGCGTCATTTAGCGATATAAAAGCTATTTCGCTTGCTGCAAAGAATGCATTCAATAATATTAATATAAGTAAAACTATTAGTTGTGAAAACATTTTTATTCATACTCCTTCTTTTTTAAACTATGTACCTATTATATATGTTTTCTATTTTTTTTTCAATATATTTTTTTACATTCCTGCAACAGGTAATTTTTTTACTTCTTTTGTTTTAACTTCTTTATCTGCTGTCTTTTTTGTCTCTACTTCTGGCTTTTCTTCTTTTTTGTTATTTACTGTTACTGTCATTTCTTGATTTAATTCTAATTTTATTTCTATCAATTCTGGATAAGCTTCATATCCGTCTGTTGAGTTTGTTTCTTTCAAATAGTATACCCCTGGAAGTAGATTTTCTATTACAATTTTTCCGTCTTTATCAGTTTTTAAATCTGTATAAATAGTTTGTTTATTTTCATCCAATAATTCAAACTCTACATTTTCTAGTTTATTTCCACTATCTTGGTCTTTTTTTAGAATTATCAATTTTGTTTCATTTTTATTATACTGTTCTGTTATAAAGCCAGTTCCGTCTTCATATGGATTTGTTGTTATTGCATAATCTTGTGTTCCCGGTTTTTGAGTTTTTCCATAATATACTGGTTTTGTTTTAACTTTTGCCTTTGCTTTTAAATTAAAACTTGTATTCTCTTTCATATCTTTTATTGGCACTAGTACCTTAAAGCTTTCATTTGGATAAAACTCTTTTCTTTCATTATTGTTTTCATCTGTTATTTTTATACCACCTATGTTTATTCCGTCTGCTCTGGTAAGTTCTATTGTATATTTTGACATTTCAGCATTTGCTGTTGCTTTATATATTTTAGATACATAATTTTTATCTTTTGCATCTTGTATCCACTTGTCTGTTACTCTATTTATTGTAATAGTACTTGATACTTTTGTCTCAGTTGAGTTTGCTGCATTTGTTAATATCATTCTTAAAGCATTTAGTGTTCTATTTCCTGCCTCAGTTCCAATTGAGCCAAAATATTCTAGTCTTTTTCCATGTATGTAGCAGTATACTGCTTGTTTTGTAGCAGTAAATGCTTCCCATTGATTCGCTACACCTAGTTCTCCCAAAGATTTATATGGATATCCATTAATAATTATTCTCCACAAGCCTACATCTTGTAATGTTGTTTGAGTAGTAACATTGTAACTTCCTGTTTCTGCTCCTGGCTTTGTTCTATCCATACAATATGCTGGATATGATGCTCCATTTTGATTACTTTCTATATAAATTGCTTGGACCGGTGCACCTTGATATGTCATTAATGTTCCACAGTCTCCTATTGAATATGTATTTATCTCGCTAAAACTTGCGGCATATATACTATTCCCTAATGTTAATAAATTCATTATTAATAATGCAACCACTGTTGCTACTTTTCTTATTTTTTTAATTATATTTTTATTCAATTTTTGTTCCATTCCTTTCTTTTCCCTGTATACATCTTCTATATTCTGGTTGTCCTTCAACACATGTAATTAGTGTTATGGCGTTTTCTTCCGTTTCTTCTAAATAACTCCAGTCTGTATCTTTTATTATGGCTATTATTTCTACTTGGTATTCTCGCTTTGCTCCATTACAATAATATGTGATAATATCACCCTTTTTCAGCTTTTTTAGGTTTGCAAAATAATTATTTTCAAATCCCCTATTATGAGCCACTAGTCCAATATTTCCACTATTTTTTGAAGTTTCTTCAAAATGACCAATGTATTTGTCCATAACTTCTTTTGTTGTTCCTTCTTCTATTGGCGCTTTTAGTCCTATTGCTGGAATTTCTAATTGCCACATAGCTGTATCTTGTGTATTGTTTTCATTAGTTTCTTGTTTTTGATTATTATCTTCTGTTTGACTTGGATTTTCTTGTTTGATTTCAATATTATCTTGTATTGTTTCTTGTGCTGTCGTTTGATTTAAATTTGATAAAAATAAATTAATGTTTGAAAAAATAATTGTTGATATTATTAGACTTACAATGTTGATGTAAATTGTTGTGTATCTAAATCGTTTTATTTTTTTCCTCCTGTTTAATTTTTATTTTGAGTTAACTCTTGCTAATATATTAATACATTTTTTTGCATTTGTAAAGAACTTTTCATCGACAAAATTCGACAAATATGGGCAAAAGTCTTGATATTTCAAGTTTTTTTGTCAGTAAAATTTTTCAAAAATTGCCAACAGGGACGGAGGTAAATGGCAAAAAATTGCCAAAAAGGACCGTCCCCAATGGCAATTTATTGCCAAAAAGGTCCGTCCCCGTTGGCAATTTTTACAATTTCAATTCTAATTCAAAATAGAATTCTACTCCGTCGTCTTTGTTTATAACTCCATAATTATTTTGATAATTATTCATAACTGCTTTTACAAATGATAGTCCAATTCCAGTTCCGCCGTCAGTTCTGTTTCTAGATTCATCGATTTTATAAAATCTATTCCATATTTTTGCCATATGTTCTTCTGGTATGTTGTCTCCGGTATTGAAGACTTTTACTCTTACTTTGCTGTTTTCAACGTCTACAACATTTTCGATTTTTATGATTTTTTTATTATCTACTTCTTTTATGTTTTTTATAGCATTTGTTAAATAGTTGCTAACTACTTGTTCAATGTAAAAGTCGTCTGCCATTACTGTTACTTCTTCTGGCGTTTCAAATTCCACTGTAATTCCTTTTTCTTCTAGCATTACCTTTGATTTTCTTACAACTTCTTTTTCAAGTTCTACAATGTCAAATTTTGCGTCATTGAATTCTCTTTTTCCATATTCTAGTTTCATTAATTGTAGTAATTGTTTTACTAGTTTATCCATTTTGTTTGTTTCGTCTAGTATGACTTCTGCATAGAATTTTCTACTTTCTTCGTCTGTGTTTACATTTTCTAATAGTCCTTCGCTATATCCTTGTATTAGTGCAATTGGTGTTTTTAATTCGTGTGATACGTCTGATATGAAGCTTTTTCTCATTTCGTCTATTTTTGATTTTTCTTCTATGTCTTTTTCTAGTTCCAAATTTGTTTTTCGCAATTGTTTTATTGTTTTTTCTAGTGTTGTAGACATTGCATTTATACTTTTTCCTAGATTATTTATTTCGTCTCCTACATCTGTAATTCTGTATTTTTGGCTGAAATCTAAGTTTGACATTCTCTTGGCAATATCGTTTAGTTCTAAAATTGGGTCTGTAAATCTTCTTGATACATATGATACGATTACAGCTGAAATTAATATTGTCATTCCTGCCATTAGGTATAAAAAGTTATTTGATATTTTTACACTTTCTTGAATTGCATTAATTGGTATTCTTATATATAGTTGATATCCATTGTCTAGCTTAGCTGATAATAGTACATATGTTACTCCGTTATTATTATCTTTTATCTTTTTTATTACGTATTGGTCACTTTCTTCAATTATTTCTCCCATTCCAACTTTAAATTTTAATGTCATTTCGTTCATTTGTCCTAATGTTGAATAAAAGTCTTTGTTTGATGTATATATACTTACATTTTGGTTGTTTTTTATTAGGATGTCAAAGTTGTTTTGTATTGCTATTTTTTCTAGTTGTGTCTCTAAATCTTGGCTTTGTGGACTTTGATAATAGTCGTTTACTGTTTCATATACAGATTTTAGTGCTTGTCTTTTGCTGTATATGTAGAATTGTCCTAATACTAGATTATTTACTATTACTAAAAATACAATTATTAATATTATTATTGTGGATATAGTAACAAATAGTTTTACTCTAACAGACTCTAGCGGATTGTGTTTTGCTTTCATTAATATGTCCCCTTTTCTTATTTCACTTCAAATTTATATCCTACGCCTCTCATTGTTTTTATATATTTTCCTTTTTTGCCTAGTTTGTGTCTTATCTTTTTAATGTGACTGTCTATCGTCCTTGAATCTCCATAATAGTCATAGTTCCATACATTATTTAGTATTTTATCTCTTGATAATGCAATATTTTCATTTTCTATTAAATATACTAATAGTTCATATTCTCTTAAACTTAGTTCAATTGCTTTTCCGTCGACTTTTACTGTTCTACCTTCCTTATCTATTTCTATTCCTGCATATTCTTTTACTTCACTTGATACTTGACTTGTCCTTTTTAATATTGCTTCAACTCTCGCTACCAAGATTTTTGGACTAAATGGTTTTGATATGTATTCGTCAACTCCTAATTCAAATCCAAATAGTTCATCTTGTTCTTCTCCCCTAGCTGTTAGCATTATTATTGGTACTTTTGAGTTTTGTCTTATTTGTCTTAGTACAGACCAGCCGTCTAATTTTGGCATCATTACATCTAGTATTATTAAATTGATTTTGCTTTTTTGTTTTTCAAATATTTCTAACGCTTTTTCTCCGTCTTCTGCTTCTAATATGTTGTAACCTTTTGTTGTCAGAAAGTCTTTTATTAGTTTTCTCATTCTTTGCTCGTCGTCTACTATTAGTATTGTGTCATTTATCATTTTTTCATCACTCCTGTTAGTTTTCTTTATTATACATTATAATCATTAATTATGTCTATACTGTGAATATTAAAAAATTTTTGACCTAGGTAAACTAAATAGTGTACCTAGGTCTTGTTTCTTTTTTACATTTTAGTAGTTCTATGTTTCTTCTGTTCTATTTGTTTTATTTGCTTTTTTTGGTATTTCTTTTTATGTGATACTAGATTTTATTGGTATCACTAGTGCTATTAACGTAATTATGTTTGTTTGATTTCTTATACCATTTTTAATTTTGCTAATTTTTTTGAGTCGATTTTGGCTATTTTCATTATTTGTTCATCACTTAAATTATTATTTATCATTTCTTTTACCATTTGCGTTATTGCTTTGGTTATTCCTAATTTTTCACCACGTTTTTCTCCACGCTTTTCTCCTCGTTTTTCTCCAATCTTTTCTCCTTCTTGCCTTCCTTTTAGCCATTGTTGCTCTCTATCCTTTTTTATAACTTCTATTATCATTTCTTTATCACCTGCCTTTTTCAATTTACCAATTATATCTTTTATTTTCTCTTCTCCTAATGTTTCATTATATATGTATTTAATAACTCGTATTAAAATATCTCTATTTATCTTTTCTATTTTCTTTTGAGTTATTTCTTCTAAATTATCATACAGTTCATCAGGATTTTTAGTTTTTTCAAGTGCCATCATTTTTAATATAAATAACTTGTCTTGTAACAGTTCTTGTTTTGTGTACTCATTACTGTCTAATATTACATAACTACCTAAATCCATATTGTCTAAGCCTTCTAGTTGCTCTTGGCAGTCTTTTATATATTTTGCAACATTCCACTTTCCAGTTCCTGTATATATAACAATTGGTATTACTAGTGGCAACTTTTCATTCTTTTTCATTTTCTTTTTGTTTTTCATTGCCATTTCCATTATTGCTATTTGATATTTTAGTACTCTTTTTGGCATTGAATAGTCTACCTTACTTTGATGTTCTATTAGAAAGAAAATTTGTTGCCCTTTCTTTTTATACACTATGTCACATTCTTGGTTGCTAAACTTTTGATCTATAAAACTACTGTTGTATATTTCTAAGTTTTTGGATTTTATTTTGTCTTTTAATTTCAAACATCTATTTATTAATTCAGCCACTTGTGTTTTATCTTCTAATATCATTCTAAATATTTTGTCATGTGGATTGTTTACCTTTTTTTGTTCATTATATTCTTCTATTGTTGTTCTCCTTTCTATTTTACCTTCTTTTTACTTTAAAGTCAACTTTTATTTTTCAGTAAAACAACACGTGTTTTTATATTTTGTCTTTCTATCTTTCCTTTTCTTCTGTTTTCTTGTTTTTTTGAAATTTTTAAGAATTAATCTTGAATTAAATATTCTAATTAAATATTTTAGCTTATTAAATTAAGCTTTTTTAAATTTTTATAAAAATTTTTTTGATTTAAAGAATTTATAAAAGTATATAAATTCTGTGTTAACACTTTTGTACTATATCAGATTTTATATACTTTTTCAATATTTTTATTCAATTTTCTTCAACTTTTCATCGACAAAATTCGACATTGCTGTAATGGGCCATACTTTTTATAATTATTTAAAAATCATAAAATTGCAAAAAAAGTTTACTACTTATTTTGGCAATTCTTTTTTAGTTATTATTATTTCAATATCCAAGCTTTTCCTTGCTCACTTCCATCTTTTGTTGTATCACTTGTATCTATTTGGACACTAGAATTTAGAGTTACAATCGGGCGGACTGCACCCGCACGCGCACGCTCATAGGTGTCACCGACAGCACGAGCACCGAACAAATACCAGTAGTGAACACCACCGCGGCCTATAAGGCGCACATCGAAGTCTGAGTGGTCATCGCGCGCAACCACGTTGCGAGAAGCCAGCCAATAGAACATTGGATAATTCTCTCCGCTATAATCTCCTGGATAAGTTTTTGATTCTTCGATTAATGTGTCATATAGTGGTATATTTTCATTAACTGTATAATAATAGAACGTATTATCTACTGTTACAGGACTTTCTGTTGTTGCATTTCTAAAAGTATTTGTATTTTTATCCCAAAATGGTCCGCCTGATGTGTATGTTTTGGTTCTATTATTTAAATAGTAATCCTTTTCGTCCCAATCACTTGTCTCAGGATTAAATCCTGTTAAGTTATTTATATCATCAACATTTATACTTCTTGCTGTTCCATATGTTGGATTTGCATATAATTTTGAGCACAAATTATTTAATACTGTTTCAGAATTTAAAAATCCATTTTGTGATTTTAAATATAAACCAGTAGTTCCATCATTTGATAAAGTATTATTAACTGCTACTATTTCTACATCTCCATTTGCTTTTTTATTTATAACTCTCCACAATGTAGTCGTATTTGTGTTAAATATTTGTGATGTTTCATATCCTGTGTCTGGCTCTCCGTCTTCTTTTGTTCTATAAGTTTGAACTGTTAATTTGTCTCCATAATTTACGTAATCTCCAACTTTTAATTCTGCTAATGACATTGAGCTATTTGTACCTTCTAATTTACCATTATAAATCTCAGATACTTTTATTGTATGTTTTCCGTCTTTTGTTGTTAGCTCCAAAGTCGCTATATTATCTGCTGTTATTTCTTCAGGTACATCTTTAAAGTATTTATCTAGCACTCCTTTTAAATCTCCTGTTGTTAGTTTTCCTTCTTTATCTGACTGAATTGCTAAAATGTCCAACTTTGCATTTTCAATTACTTCTGCTCTTTCTGTCTTTTCTTTGGCACTTGCTGCCTTTGTTAACACACCATTATCTCCTGTTAATGTTGCTATTGCTACCCCCGCTAAGATTAGTAATACTATAATTGTTATTACTAATGCTATTAGCGTAATCCCCTTTTCTTTGTTTTGTTTCATCTTCTTAAAAATCTCCTTTCTTTTGTTTAATCAAATTTTATAATTTGTATGTACATTATGTCAATAAGTATACCATACTTCTATTCTTAGTATTTACTTTTCTCATTTTGTTATTCACATTTATATTGTATATTAATTGACGTATAACGTCAATATAGCAAAGGAAGATTTTATTTAATTGCTTTTTGCATTATTCTTGATATTGAACTTGAAGAATTGAAAAAACAAATAGAAGAAGCTTTATGATATTTAAATCATTGCTTCTTCCTATTTATAAAATATTTTATCTATTTTCCATTAGTTTTTCTATCTCTTCTTTAGTTAGTTCAGTAAATTCTTTTATTTCTTCTAGATCTACACCTTTTTTTAGCATTCTCCTAGCAACATCTTTCATTACTTCTTCTTTAGCATAACTATTTCTAGTATTTTCATCATATCTAGCAACATCTCTTAAAAATTGTGCCCAATCTTCTGCTTCGCTTAACTCTTTATTCTCTTCATTTACTCTAGCTATATCTGCATTTCTTTGAATTGCCATTTCAATCGCCCCCTCATTCCCCAAAATTAGATTTAGCCAATCTGCTAATTCTCCTTTGGGATTTTTCATTTTTTTAAACTTTTTTAAATCAATTATATGTACTTCTATTTTATCTGTTATATATTCGTCTTCTTTTCCTTTTAATATTGAACTTACTATTTCATTTTCATCTTTGCACTCTTCAA
>Ga0209694_1000233_pt1 | contig 104408 bp, 84 predicted proteins | sample GluameincwithD2O_FD_187499 | JGI IMG/M metagenome (GOLD analysis project Ga0209694, IMG submission 187499) | Mouse cecum microbial communities from Vienna, Austria - Glucosamine amended microcosms incubated with D2O (SPAdes) (version 2) | ecosystem: Host-associated > Mammals > Digestive system... | reverse complement strand
AGCCCGATAAATCAAGGCACCTGTCATAATGACAAGAGGATAGACAGGAGCCTTATTCATTACTGATAGGAATTTTATTCCTCATAGTTCAACAAAAAACTTACAAAACATATAGAATAATTATGCAAATTCTCTCAAATCTGTGTTATAATGAAAGTGTTCAAGTTTCAATTTAATACACTAGAATCAAGAAAATAGGCTTTTCTGTCTGTTTTCTCATTTTTTGTTTATTTTTCAGGGTGTTATATTACCCTATATTTATAATATAACACTTTTCGAAAGGTAATACAATACCCTATTTTAAAAAGGAGTGATATTATTAACCCCATTTATACAAACTCAAACTTTGAATTTTTGGTTAAATCATATAAATCTCGTATGGACTTTTCCAAAAAAACAGGCATAAGTATCAATACAATAAAAGCTATATTAGATAAAAATGTTAAGCCTAGTATAGATACTTTAATAAAACTAAATGAACTATTTAATATCTCTTTAGACGACCTAGTCTTTAAAGATTTATCCTCTTCTGAGGAATAAAAAATACCCTACCAGTAGTTAACTAATAGGGTAAAAATAGTATTTAATTGAAATTTGACAAACCAAGTTCATAAAATAATAACATGTTAAAAAATTATATACGTTGTATAAGTATACTTATATTTACACAATAACAAAACAAGAAAGAGGTATACTATGCAAGAAAATAATTTTAAAACATCAATTTCACTTGAGGACGTTTTTAGTCTGTTTTCAAATAAGAATCAAGAGTTCAAATCAATGGAGCTTAATGCCTTGCTAAAGCTTTATGCAAAGATGCAGGAGCCACTTGTCAGACCAGACACGGTAAATTCTTATTTCGACCATTTGGAAGATATGATAAGATTCTTTAATGGCTGTGGTGCATTTGAATCAAAACACATTAATCAGGATTTAATTGATAGATATGTTCGGTTTAGTAAAAATGCCAACAATAAGAACATCACTATTAATAAACGAATTGGAATGTTAACAGCTATGTTCAGAAGAACTGCTAAAGCTGGATTAATCACTATGCCACAATATAAGTATGAAAAGTTAAAGGAAACTCCTGCTAAAATTGAGGTGGTTCAAAAGGATGATGTGATAAAAATATTAAATCAAATTGATTCTATGAAACTATCACACCAAGCAATTATTTACCTTCTTATTTCGACTGGTATTAGAAGAAATGAGATTGTAAATATAAAAACACACAACATCAATTTTAAAACCAAGTCTATTTATCTTGAACATACCAAGAGTGGAAAACCAAGATATTGCTACTTTGGAGAAAAGCTGGAAGAACTAATTAAACTTTTGATATCCAGAAACAAATCTGATAACCCTTATTTGCTTCAAACGAACCGTAAAGGACATTCCACTCACATTGACAAAGGAACTGTTTCCTCTATGCTTAATAAGCTTAAAAAGGACTTGAATATTGATATTCTTAGTCCTCATCGTTTTAGACATTTATACGCTACACAATTACTAAGAAATGGAGCTGACATCTACTCTGTTAAAGAGTTGATGGGGCATCAAAGACTAGAAATCACCCAGCGTTATATTGATTTCACAAACGAGGAAATTAAGCAAAATAATTTTAAATATAATCCGCTAAAAAACTTTGAGTAGTTTCAATACCGCTCAGGTGTCAGTCCATATATGAAATCGAGTAGATTAAGGAAAGAAAAAAGGTTGATAGAAAGGATTAAAATACCTTGTCATATCAACCTATTTCCGTATCTAAAATTTAGAATTTCGCCTTCCTAAATTTAATGATTTCCTTGGAGCCACAGAGCGGAATCGAACCGCCATCATATGCATGGCAAGCATAGGTACTAACCGTTGTACTACTGCGGCATTTTTTTGTGCATTCTTATTATAGCACAAGATGAAATAATTTCAAGTTATTTTTTAACAAAATTAAAAAATATAGTAAATCTTCACAATCAAAAAATACTTAAGCTTAAATTTGTATATAATTAAATCTATAATAGATACTCTTATTTATACTCTACAATACTATATATAATTATTTTTGGTAAAAAATTCCAATCTTGTATAAATGATTGCTAAATAGGTTATATTAACAAAAGTAAAGGAGATATAAATATGGATCTTAAAAATTCAAAAACAGAAAAAAACTTAATGACTGCATTTACAGGTGAAGTACAAGCACATGCTAAATATCTTTATTTTGCTGATAAAGCTAAACAAGAAGGATATGAACAGATAGCTGAAATATTTCAATACACTGCAGATAATGAATTAGAACACGCACGTTTATGGTTTACAAATTTAGGATATTTACAAGATACGCTAAAAAACCTTGAAACTGCAGCTAGTGGAGAAAATTTTGAATGGTCAAAAATGTACAAAGAATTTGCCGAGGAAGCTAAGCAGGAAGGCTTCTTACAAATTGAGCGTTTATTTAAAGGTGTGGCAGCTATTGAAAAGCACCATGAAGAACGCTATAATAAGTTAATTGCTAATATGGAAAATGAAGAGGTTTTTGAAAAAATAGACGAGGAAATGTGGCAATGTAGGAATTGTGGACACATTCATTATGGTAAGAAAGCCCCAAAAGCTTGTCCAATTTGTAGTAAAGAACAAAGCTTCTTTCAAATTTATCCAGAAAATTATTAATAGTAGAAAAATATTAAAAAGATTGTGGAAGCTAAGACTAATCCACAATCTTTTTTCATTTATTTATTTTTTGAATCAACACTTATGCGTATTAAACCTTTACCAATTAATTCCTCTGTAGAGGAGTAAGGCATCATATAATTTGTTTCTGCTTTGTCAACCTTTTCAACTACCTTTTCTGTAAGAAGTATTTGGATCATGTCTATTGCATTTAATAAAGCTTCTTCATTTAAAACTTGATACATACAAGGAAAGTTACTTCTATTGCTATGTAAGGATAAATCTATAACTTTAAAGTCATTTTCACTAAAACGCTTAGGATCCATAGCAAGACACAAACATAAACTCTTATTACGTATAATAAAACAAGCAAAGGCTTCTTTTCCTAAAAAGAATGTTTCTCTTTTCCAATTGATTCTAGTCTTAACACCCTTGTAGGATAATATGTTATTTTTTAATTTAGAGTATAGCTTTTTAATGTGATCTGGCACCTGAGCAATTGCAGCAAGATAGCTACGATTATAACGAACCATTTGCCCATTAGTATCAATTTCCTCAACATCATCTGTTTCTTCATCTTCAAGATAAGTATCAGGAAGAATTGCACTATCCTCTAAAACAACATCATTTACAATTTCCAGATTATCCTCTTTTAAATCTACTTCTTCCTTACTAGCTTCAACTACTAATTCTTGATTATTTATAAGTAACGCATCGTTTTTTTCAATGATACGAACTAAATCTTTTTCAATTAAAGCTTCTAATTCTTCATAAGGAATTGTAAAATCTTGATTTGGTTGTTCTTTAAAATCCAAATGAAATTGTTGGTTAAAAAGAATATCTATAAGTTCTTTTGCATATTTTACTTTTCTATAGCTTGAAATTCGATACATGCACGGTGTCTTACTTTTTGGACTACGAATAGATAAATCTATTACCTTATATTTAGTATCTACAAATTGCTTTGGATTCATTGCTAAACAAAGGCGTAATGACTTACCACGAACTACAAAGGTAGCAAGTGTGTTTCTTCCCTGACGGAAGGATTCCTTTTTCCAACTGATTCTATTTTTAACTCCCTTAAAAGATAGCATATAATTTTTGAGCTCAGAATACCAAAGATTTATTTCATCAGAAGCTTGAGACAGTCTTGCAATAAAGCTCTTATTATATCTTACAACTATACCATTTAGAAGAGTTTCTTCTACAGTTTCAGAATCATCCACCTCATCTATAGACAAATCATCTTCTGTTTCTTCAATGCTTGGCTCTTCTACTGGTGTATCTATAACCTCTTCCTCTATAGAAACCTTATCCTTTGATGAGAAATCGTCCGTTCCTACAACTCGTATTAAATCTCGCTGAATTAAAGCATCCGTAGTTTCATATGGAGGCATATAATCCTCAGGATCTCGGTCTATTTTTTCTAACAAATAGTTCTCTACAAAAAGCATATCAATCAATTCTTTGCCATATTTTACTCTTCTATCATTAGAAATTCGATACATGCATGGTGTCTTACTTTTTGGACTACGAATAGACAAATCCATTACCTTATATTTGGTATCTACAAATTGCTTAGGATTTAATGCTAAGCATAGACATAAGGTTTTACCACGAACTACAAAGGTAGCAAGTGTATTTCTTCCCTGACGAAAGGTTTCTTTTTTCCAGCTAATTTTATTTTTAATACCTTTATAGGATAATATATAATTCTTAAGCTCTGAATATCTAGATTTCAATTCATTAGATGCTTGAATAATTCTTGCAGTAAAGCTTCTATTATATCGCATAACAATGCCATTAATAATAACCTCATCAACGATTTCTTGATCCTCATCCACAAGTAAAGTTTCATCATTTTCCTCTACAGGCTCCTCCTGTGGCTGTGTAACCACAGGAGCAGTCCCCATATTAAAGAAAGGTTTGTAAGGGGTAGTATCTTCAGAAAAAGCCGAATTGGAACGCATAGCATTTAATTGACGTAAATACATTTCTCTTTGCTGCTGTAAAATCTTTGAAAATAATTTTCTTTCTCCACGCTTATGAAATAGATAAGCTAAAATAATATTTAAAGCAATCAGAAGTACTCCTACTACAGAAACTACGATTAATATTATCGTCTGCTGTGGATTGAAATAGGAAGCTAATATATTATTCATTATTCTTTCCTCCTGCTTCTGGTTTATTTGTTTTTGCTGAAGCCTTATCTGATGGTTCTCCTACTGGACTAACCTCATCTACCATTAGACCTTGAACAGCAAGCTCATCTTCTAATTCTTTTTTCTTTTTTCTTTTATGCAATGCATATTGAATTACTATTGCTATACCCGCAATGGCAGCTATAATACCTATAACGCTAACAACAATTATAAATACCGTATCCCATCCAACAACAAACCAATCAAAGATAACCTCATCAACAGTACCGTCTATCCACTCATAATTTTGCGTATCTTTAATCGTTACTGTCACCTTAAAGGATCCTCCATAGCTTGTTTTATTTCCTTCAATTTCCATAGTTTCTTCATCAAACCCAACAGGAATAAAGGTTAATGTTCCACCATTGACCATAAACATGCTTGTATTCATGGTTGGCTTCGCAAGCTGCTTACGTCCTACTTTCCATTGGAGTATCGCTTGTTCATTCTCTATAGTAGTATTACTATCCCACGTATAATTTGTAGAGTCATTTAATGCAAAGCTTACCATATACGTTTTAGCCTCTAAGCCGTAAATAGCAACTACATTTCCTACAGAAGAATCTCCATCATAAATCATTCTCATTATTGCTGGATCATAGCCTGAAATAACTGCCTGCAATCTTGAGCCTGTATAGGTAGTATTCTTTCCTTCTCCTTCATATACAATGACAATAGAAGGTGCTGACACGGTTGCTTTAGTAATATGGAACTCCTTAGCTTCACTTGTAACAGCATAATAATTATCTGTTTGTGGAGCAGTTATTCTTACCCAATATGTCCCTGCTTGTGTAGGAATATTTGGTGTATATTCCCCATTTTGAGAGGTAGCATAGCTAAAGGTAAAATCATTTGCAGAACCAAAACGAATCTCAGCATTAGGTAAATTTTTAGAAGGATCATAAGCTCCATATACCCAATCGGCTATAGACACTTCACTTTCAAAAGTATTATAGCCTCTAACGATTTCAAATGGTATTTCACACGTGTCTCCATCTACAGATGCCCATCTGTAATTATGAGCATCTTTTAAGGTTAATGGTACAAAATAGGAACCAACATTCTCAAAAGAAACCTGCTTAGTATGATATAGACCTTCTAAATTATGATCTGTAATTATAGGCGTAATTGGATTTCCTGTGTACTCTATAGCTTCAGCATAAATAGAATCTCTATCGGTATCATCTAAGACTTTTCTTTCTACAACAAAGGAAACACTTGGAGTTCCCATGTTTGTTACTAGCATGTAATTATTCGTCTGTGTTGCTACAGCAGTTGCATGATAATTACCAGCAAGCATTGGCTCAGAAGGCCACATATCTGCATTAGTATGAGACCAATTTCCATCATTAGAGCTTCCCCAATAATTAAAGCGAATTTTTGGTGCCACCTCTGGCGCAAATTCCTCTAATATATTTCTATTGTCATCAGCTGCATAGACTCCTGTTAATTTAACAGGGTTAATCTGCCCTTGATAAACTCCACCACCAGCTTCTACTGTAATATAAATCTTTAATGGCATGATTGTATATACACCAGAACCAAATACAGTAACATTATAGTTTTTGCTAGCGGAATATCCCTCTGCATTAACCTTATAGGAGGTTGCAGAGTTAAAACTGCTTTCCATATCTACTCTCGCAGAATCAATACTCAATTCAATATTTAAATCAGCTAAGGAATCTCCATCTACCAATTCATTATTTAAAACAACCATGCTGACTTTAGATAAATCAATCTTTTCACCATATACAGATTGAGCATCACCTAATACAACGGTTACTGCCTTTTTCTGAACTGTAAATGTACCCTCTGTTGCTATGATTGTGTAGTTGTCAGCTGTCATACCAATAACCGCACCATTTTCCTCTGCTAATTGTAATGCATACTTCCCAACCTCTAGCTTATCAGGCTGTTGTATTAGCATATACTCAATATCGCCAACTGTAACCAAGGAAGCTGTATCATTATTTAAGAATCCTGCAAATTGATAAGTATACTCTCTGCCACCAGTTGAACTAAAAGTATCTCCATAAATCATTGAACCAGAAGCTAAAACATATAATTCGGCTTTATGAATTGTAAAGCTGATTTCTTCACTGATAGCATCTGTATCTATTGTTCCAGAGTAGTAGTTCTTTGTTGCAGGACTTATCGCACGTACCTTATATGTTCCTGCTTGTGTAGGTCTTGTAGTTCCCCATAATTCATCAATACAATACTCTATTCTAACGGAATCTCCATATTTAGAGATTGCAGAAGGATCCATATAATTATCTCCATAGGTAAGTCCAGCTACTAGCTCCTGTGTATCAAAGGCAATAATTTCATTATCTGCGGCTGGAAGAATTCTCCAAACATATTCTCCTACAGATGCTTCGTCCCAAGTGTAATTAGAATCATCACTTAAAGAGAAGGAAATAGAATATCCTCCATCCAAAACATCCTTCGCATGTAGAATCATACCCTTACCAGCTGTAGGAGCACTCATGCTTCCTGCGTAGCTTATATCTAAAAGCTTAGTATCATATCCAAGCTCAAGATATAACGTTTCTCCAGTATAAACCATTTCAATAATCTTTTTTCCATCCTCTTCAATAAATTCATAATCTGTATTTATTAAGTCAGGAGATTTAATTGGTGCTTTTGTAATTTCAAATACTAAGAACGCCTCAGACATTTGATATTGATCAGAACCAGGATACCATGCACACATTAAATATGTACCTGCATCTGTTGGCATTGTTGGAGAATATCCATAATTATTTTTATTCAAATAATCTGTCAAATTCTTATCTGTAATCATTTCACCAAATACAGGACTTGTGAAATCGTTAGGAATACTGTCTATTCTAGCATATTTATACAATAATCCTACACCTTGGACGTTAGTTTCAAACGTTACCTCTGGCGCAAAATTTCCATAAATCCATGAGCCATATTCAAACTCTAAACGATCAATAGTAACACTTGAAGCAGCAACACGGAAGGCCAATGTAAATTCTGCACCACTAGCACCACTCATATCTCGCCACTCATAGTTTCTTATTGCTGAATTTGCAATACTAATAGTAGCAGTATATAGACCGACACCATAAATTTTTAAAGTAACTTTACCCTCTCTTGTATTAATATAATATCTTCCATCACTTAAATTAGAAGAGCTCAATGCTTCTGTTAAATGTTCAATAACCTGCTCAGCGCTGGAACTCGTATACTGACGATTAATCATTGAAACATTCATTATTTCATTGATATAATTTTCAATATCTCTGTATTTGTCATCCCCTGTATTATAATTCAAGTAATCTGAAGAAACTTCGTTCCAATTTATACTTAGCTTCTTTTTATGTACAGTATATGCTAACACTGTTTTAACGTCTGTTTCGTTTCCAGTTACAATTTTGTAATCATAATTTCCCTTATTAGAGGTTATAGAAACTGTTGCTGTATAGACGCCTGCCTTTCTAGGACCATCCGCGTGTATTACTTCATCAGAATCCTCAAGATTACGATAGCTTGTTGTGTATTTAGGAGCATACTTAGTGATTACTCCAGAATTTATTACTCCATATTGATCCTTATCAATTTTTCCATTGGTATAAAACTTATCAAATCCAACAGTATTATATAAGGAAGAATCGTAATCTCTAAATACTACCTGAGCTGCATGATAGGTACCCTCTACTCCCATATGATAATTTATAATACCATTATCTATATGTTCTGTATAAGTTCTATCCTCTGTACTAGCAATCACAAGACGACTTATAACCTCCATTTGTGCTGTACGCCATTGTGTAACTTGATAATTCTCAAATTCTATTTCATTAGGAAGGATAGTATAGATTGCTCCAGCATGACTATCCCAAGGAATATAGGTATCCTCTCCATCTCCAGAAGTCCTTGAGGTTGTATACGTCAGCTTCGCATTTATTGTGCTAATAAAAGTATCTGTATTATCCTTTTCAACTAAACCCTCAAACTGTGATGTTAAGTAATAATATGTAGAATCTGTTTTTTCTAAAAGATTGCCATATGGAATTGTAAAGCTTGTAACAAATGATTCTGTATGATTTAAACCTGTAGAACCTGCTTGAACAATTAAATTCTTTTTAATTATTTTAAATTGAGGTGCAATATCTAAATCTGTAGAAGGATATTCATCCAATATCTTACCCTTTGAATTTTGAAAAGTCACATCATAGTTGGTGGATAAATTTCCTCTATGAATGTTAATGTAATAGGTATTTGCATTTAAGCCTTTACCACTATTAACACCAAAGCTACCATCACCATATAAATCTAAAGAGACGTTAAATAAAGTAGCAAAATTCGCATCCTTATCCTGAACTGCATCCCCATACCATTTAATATTACCATCTAAATCCTTAGGGGCAAAATAAGCCCAAGAGGATTCTTCACTTGTAAGGTCAGGTCCTTGTAATTCCCCAGTATACGTCACACTTGCAAATGAATTATTTGTTTCAGCGCCACGAACGACAACAACGATTTCTCTTTGTTGAACGGTCATAACACCAATATTACTATATTGGACATCATAATTATATAATAACAATCCTGATGGTAATATATAGCATCTTTCATTAGCTCCCGTCAATTTAGAATCATAATCAGGAACACTATAGGTCACCTTTGAAGCATCGGCTGACCCCATAAGCTGACCATTTTCTGCATTTAAAAGATTTAGTGTTGCTTGATCTAAAGTAAATCCTCCAAATAATTGTGAATTTGAAGTACTACCATCTAAAGATACAGGCGTACCATATTGTATAGTTGTATTTTGAGCACGTGTAGCTGTTTTCACAGCTCTTTTTATAGTAAATGTAAATTCATAGGTATCGGTAGTGTTAGGCTTTAAGTAGGCATTAGGGAATTTATAATTGCTTGCTTCTGTTCCTGATAAGGTAAGACAAACTGTATATACCCCTGAATGTTGAGCAGTAAGCTCATATATTGCTAAATCAACATCATAAGAATAAGATACAAAGCTATCTGTATATGCAGTAGCTAAACTCATGGCTGTCTGGTCAATTGCTTTACCATTCACTGTAATATCAAAATTTAAACGAGCATCCTTTCCATCTCCAGCAACAACACCTGTATTGGTATAAATGCTATTTCCAAATTTTAATACTAGCTTATTTCTATTGCCAACACCTAAATAAATTGTTCTATCATTACCATAATTATTAGACTCTGCATAGTTTCCTGAATCATTGATATCTGCAGTCCAATCCAATTCTCTTTCTGTAATACGAACCCTTGTTCCTTGACTACCTGCATCAAATGCATAATTAGGATTATCTACAACGATGCGAACAGGATAAGTCCCCACATTGATTGGAGCAGCATCTAAATAGGTATTATTACCATAATCATATTGTGCTTTATATGCAATTTGACCATAAGGATCATTTTGACCATAGCCCTCAATTTCAACCTCTTTACCAAGTCCATCATAGGTTGCATTTGGAGCAATCAAAGTAAGCTTTAGATTGGCTGATATAATACAATAGGTTCCTGCCAAATAATTGGCCTCTGTTTGAACGCTAATCATTTCATAATTGCTGCTTAGCTTAGCATAATATTCATTTAAATATGTTTCATAGAACGTGTATTGTAAATCCTCAGTAGTAAAATAATCATTAACTCTATTTTCTAAATCTATATCACGATTATATATGGTTTGCACTGTTATAGCGTAATTCTTCTTTGCGTTAGCATCTGCATATGCAGCAAAAATTCCATAATTTCCTACATTTTGTGTCTCCACAACACCTTCTAATAATGCATTTGTAAATAGCTTTATTATATTTTGTGTATCATTATCAAAGGATGTGCCATGAATTCCTATGAATGGGTTTTGATTTGCAAAAGTAATGCCTAATGTATTATCTCCTAAAGATGCATTAAAGGTCAATATCTCTCCGTGCTCATCCTGTACGTCAGAAGCTTTATTAAAATCATACTTACTTGTTTTTTCATCAATCTCAATAACGATTGGTCTAGGTAAAACCGTAAGAGTTCCCTTTCTTTCTGCTTCTTCAAGAGTTGCATTCCAATGCAAAACATAATTTGAATATTTTATATTTTCAGAATCAAGATTTGTAGTATATGTATAACTATCAGCATCAGAGCTTCCTGCAATATACTCGTATTCATAAGTAACAGATAAAACATCACTAAGTACATCTACAGTTCCACATCCATTGTCAACTAAGCCAAAGGTTTCTACTGCACGACTGAAATCTTCTCCATAATAGGTAGCCGCGTCCTTAGCCCAAACATATAAATCTCTTGGATCTACTTTAAAATATCGAACATCGGTAGCATCCTCGTAGTTTGAATTTCCTTTTAAGGTGTATTCAACCTTATATGTGGTAGCATTTAATTGTCCTAAAGATAGTACGGAAGCAAATAAAGATATAATATCTGTTGTTTCAGCTCCTAATAAAATCCAATTTGAACTTAAAACATCCTTATAAGATAGGTGATATAAAACATCTGTATTTATACCTTCTTCTCCAGGAACACTATTAAATTTAGCAGTAGGTAGCTTAATTTTATGTGTTTCTGCATCATACCCATCAGTTGCATTAACACCATAAACCCAAGCCTTTACAACGATATCCTCTGTATTTGTAAGATCCTCTACTCCCTCAAATCCAAACACATTAGTAAATACATTTACAGCAGACATAATAACAAACACAGCTGTTTTTCCATCTAATGCGTTATTTGGAGCATCTAATGTATTTTCCTCAACACGCACAGAAATATCGTAGTTAGCAAATAAGCTATTTTCCTCTAATGATTCAACTAAATATAATGTATAGTTTGCAACATCATTAGTAGCTATAACATTTCCGCTATCATCGATTATTAAAGCATTTGTCATCAAGGTGACAATATCATAAATATTTTTATCAGCTTTTAAATAGCTTGTAACTCTACCATTCACAGATGGATCTATAGTAACGATTAATTTCTCATATAATTCAATAAAAGCATCAACGATAAGAGTATCACTAGCTTCTTTTTGAGAAACATCTTGTATATACACATTGGATAAGTTAGGAATAAATATTTCAATAGGAAGTTCCTTTACCTCAATCCTACCAGCTTTTGCTTCAAATGTATAATTATCAGCAGTTAGATAATCTACATCAAATGAAGTTGTATAGAATCCAATTGAATTCCATACAGCATAGTCTGATGAACTATAAGTAAAGGTTCCTTGAATAACACCTCTGTCATCTTCTCCCTTTAATCCTTCAATTGTATAAATATTTTCATTTAAATCTGTGTTTAAATTAGGTAAGGCTTCTCCATAAAATAATGCATTGTCATCTACAAAATCCACAGATAGGATAAGAACAGCCTTTTCAATTTCTACAACAACCTCTACTTCCTCAGTTGAAGAATGGTTGGAAGCAGAAGCAGTTACAATATAAGTCGTTTGTGTAAATGCATTAGTAATACTTCCAGAGACTATATCTAAGGTATTCTTTTTTGTAATTGTCCAGCTTACGTTATTATCCTCTAAGTTGACACCCTTTAATCCTGTATAGGCTATCAAAGAAGGACGTTCCTGATGTGTAGAATCTTTAATCCAATCATAAGGATTAGCATCATAGGTTATGGTAGTGTTTCTATCAACGTTTCCTAAAATACTTTCAACTGTAAGCTCTGCTTCTGTAATGGTATAATCTCCTAACTTAGCAGTATCACCCTCATGATTCAATGCTTCATCTATCACATGAACAATATAGTTTTTATCCTTACCTTTAATTACTCGTATTTCATAAATACCTACGGAATTATACGTTTCTAAAGTAACATTATTCCCAACTTTATCAAATAAAGCTAAAGTGAAAATTTCATTTAGTATATCTCCTGAAACTAACCAATCTGTTACATTTTCATCTACCCCATGATTAACTGTATATGGAGTTCCTAATGAAATAGGAGCTTGTTGATATACACTTGTAGTTTTATTAGCACTATCATCTAAAAGTAAAGTAATTTCTCGAGCAGTTATATTTAATGAACCATTTGTAGTAGAATCAGAAATTATGTAATTTGTAATACCGTTGACGACTTTAATTTTAAACTCATAAGTTCCTACAGTATATTTTCCGTTTTCTACGGGATTAATAATTTCATAGGTTACCACTGTCTCTGGATCATCATTATCACAAACTTGTGCACTACCAGCTTGGTAACTCCACCATGAGGTACCTGATAAAGATGGTGTAAGTCCATATTCAATGCTTGTAACATTAGGAGTACCTGATAAATTTAACGTTACAGGTGTAATTTCTAAACTTGTAGATATAGATTCTTCTGTTGATAAAACATTGTAATTTTTGCTATTCTCATCCGTTCCCGTTATAGTTAGAGTAAATGTATATGTTTTCGCATCTCTAACTAGGGAAGGATTGGAAGTGATTTCATATGTAGGAGCAACTGGCACATCCGTAGCATCCTTCTTAGCCAAGTTTGTAATTGTTGCGGATAATAAATCATCTGGTTGATAAGTGTTACTTGTATAGGTCATACTCCAATCTGTAGTTGATCCTTCTTGTACTAAGTCAAGCTTTGAGGTCCAATTTACCAAAATATTTCGAGCTTCTACTTCAAAGGAGAGCGTTAAAGGAATGGATTGGAATTGGTAGGAATCAGGGAACTCAATAAGAACACGAATTCCATAATAGCCTTTGTTCCAAGGAAGACCATTTACAAGATCGGTTATTTCAGTAGCTTCATCGACACTGAACTGGTCATTTAAACTATTCAATTGATAAATTTTGTAAGAAATAATTGGTTCTGAATCTAAAACGGTTGTTGCATCGTCACTATCTGCTAAATGGATAAAATTATTTTTATTCCCTAGCTCAGTATTCTGTGTAAATAATTCTTCTACACCATTATTTCCAAAGATATATTTTCCGCCATTTAAGATTTCTAATGTAGGCTGAAAAACCTTTCTAGTTATCATATAAGCTAAGAATAGTGCTGTACCCTTTATAGCATCTCTTTCTACTTCGCCCCATCCAGAGTCAGTTAAGAACTGAAGCTTATCTGTATCTGCATCATTACGAACCCACTCATAATTTAAATGAGATTGATCTTTCGAATCAAGAATATTAAACTCCAAATAATATACACCATAATTTATTGGTTCAATGGTAGAAGTAATATAAGCAAAGCCAGCTTCCTTATCATATTCTGCGAACTGTATGGTCCAAGTAATTTGATGACCTAAAATATCAACACCCAATCCATCTGCATTTAGATAATATTGTGTTCCATCCACAATGACATAGGAGGTTTCTTGGAAGCTAGGCTTTTTCGCAAAGCCATCAAATTCAATTGTTCTAGAATCTCCTAATGCTGGAGCAGTAATTTTCATTCGCTCAATCTTTATATCTTGGATAACTACCTCTGTACCTGTTTGCTTCCACTTATAGTTTTGTGTATCTGTAAGTGTAAATGTAAGAGAATATGTACCGGCATTGCTATAAGTAAATACTCCTAAATTATAACTTGCTCCATGTGCTGTAGAGCCAAGACTATCCCATCCACCTAAAACATTACCTGCTATTATTGTAGTAGCATCATATCCTGTTACAGATGAGGCCAAAGGAAGAGTAACATCTAATGCTTGATTAAAGCCTGTAAAAACTCCTGTTTTTGTTGACATCGTAGGAGCATCTAGCTCGTAAGGATGAATTGTTATTTCCTTTGTAAAATCACTAATTGTATAGTTAAAAGCTCTTATAGATGAATCTAAAAAGCCATTTAATACAGCTGTATAAGTTCCTGCTGTAATTCCATCGCTAGTATCAGCAGTTACTGTAATATCCTTCAATTTCACATCAGCTTGATCAGAAGCATTTAAAAGCTTATTTTCATCAATTGATGGTGTTGGTGTTTGTTTCAAACCATTATACGTAAATGTGGTACTTCCCCATAAAATATCTTCTATCATGAGGGCTTTTGGCGTAATAGTAAAGGTTGCAACAAATCCCTTCTTATCCTGAATGTCTATAGGTGCAGATGCACCAAAGGAAGCTAAGGATTTATTCTCCCAATCAAAGTTGGTGTTAGGATAGATATAAATATGATATGTTCCTGTATCCGTCAATAAAGGAAGCATTTCTCCATTTAAATTTTCTGCATGCTCATGATTAGAAGCATCAGAAACAACATAGTATAATATCTTACTACTAGCATGATTTGCTCCATAAGTATATTCACTTAAATTTGTTATAAAATCCGCAAAATTAAATGCATTTCCCTTATATTCTCCTTGTAGAGAGGATGAAAGCTGAACATCCTTTAAGGCTGCTGATGCAACAGTAAATACGATGATTTTTCTATCAGCTGGAAATTGATAGTTGTTTGCAAGGTTATATCCAGCAGCATTGCTATCTCCCGTCCAGCCTGTAAGCAGATAGTAGTAATCAGCAGCCATCATCTCATGCTTATTTTCTGCAGTAATTAAAGTATCATCAGAAGAATAATGCAAAGTATAGTTCAATGTAATATTATCAGCTAAAGCAATACCAGTCATAGTAATTGTTGGCGTCTGTTGTCCTACGGTAGATTCAGGATTAAAGGTAAATACATTACTATCCCAAGTATAATCCCTATTATCATCCGTAGTTAAGGATCCTTGTAAGATCTTTTGGTTCATCGTTAAGGTGATAACAGGTGTATCGCTAGGAGTTTCCTTCTCCATAACAGATTCTGTTTTCCATTTATAGTTTGAATTTAGAGTGATTGTAAAGGTATAAACACCTGCATGTAATACATTTATCGTACCTGTAGAGGAATCAAACGCAGTATCAAAGTTTGCAAGGTTTAAAGCAGAATCTACATCTAGTGTACCATCATTTTTAAACGGCTTACCCTCCAATACTCCTGTTAAAATTGGACTGCCAGAATTATCAAGTCCAGAATTCCATTTTGCGATAGCGTATTGCCAAATGTCACCATTATAAATAGCTGAATCACTTGCTGTTTCTATTCTTTCAATTTCCTTTTGTTCTACAATAAATGTTGCAGAGGCAGTAGGCAAGGTGTAGTCAGATTCCAAATGTCCAACTGCAGCGGATAGTTCACGCTTTACTGTATAAGTCCCTGCTGGCCATGTATTAAATTCTGCCGCTAATACTTCATTGTTAGAAGAATCATAATATTTTACTGTTCCTTCTTCGGCAAAGAAATACTTTGGCTTTACAACTTCAAAAGTAGGACTATTTGGATTAAAGGAATCGCTATATCCAAAGGTAGGAGCAGGTAAAGTATCTGCCCCATAAACAAAGCCTAAAGAATTTTTGTTCAAAATATCATACCCTAAAGTACGTTTATTTATTTCAAATTCCTTTGTGACAGTATTATCTGAATTAACATTTACATCATCTGCCCAAGTATAATTATTTTTGTAGGCATCCGCAATAGAAAGCTTTACAGAATATTTACCTGCATGTAAAGCTTTTTTATCACTTGAAAGAGGAATACCTGCCGTAAGAGAGGTTAAATCCTTTGCAATAACCACATCAGAATCACCATATTTAATTCCCGTAACACCAGTTACAAAATCATCTCCATCACGAGAAATTCCATCAAATGTTATATTAGGTAGTAGGTCATTAGGTGATAATGGGGCTGGAGTTATCGTTACAGTCGGACAACCATAGCCTGGTCCTGGAGTTGAGTATGCTTCTAAATAGTTTATCGTATCAGGAATATATACTTGAACATAATATTCTCCAACAACCAAAGTTTCCTTTGCTAAATCTACTAGCTCATATCCCGTTTCGGTTTTACGATAATAGTTTATCACATATTTGGCATAAAGAACATTAGATGAGATATCACTTGCCTGATCTCCATATAAAATGCTCAAGGATGATCCATCTACTCTTGTTCCTGTAATAATTGGAGTCTCTGGTTTATCTCCATAAATCCATGTCCCCTTTTGATAGGAAACAATAACAGGATTAATTGGTCCCTTGCTAATTTCTACTGTATATCTAATTGCAGTTCCAGTTACACCTTCACCACTTGCCCATTCAACCTCATCTTTCAAGGCATCCGAAATTTTTAACTCAATATAATATTTTTTTCCACCAGCTAAAAATTTAATGTCTTCTATCTTTGTCAAATTATTGGCATTAAATTCAGCAAAAGCACTAGTGCCTGAAAAATCAGGAGAATCTGAAACATTCAACGTAATTCCACTTAAAATGTCATCCTCTATAGAGTTATCAAAGAGTATTGTTTTAATTGCATTAGAGGAAAAGCTAATGCTTCTTGTATCAAAAGAAGGAAGTGTAACAACATATTTTTTTATTGTAAGCTCAGGCACTGCTGAAAATGCTCCTTCATTCCAAGAATCCTCAGTTATATTGTACCTAAATTGCACGAGAATAGAGCTAACATCCTTTGTAATTACTGGCGTTTCTCCTATATATTGTCCAAGCTCCACACTTCCATCTAAATCACTATATAAAGTGATCATAATATGCTGTGAATTTCCGTCTTTATCTAAAAAATCAGTTAATGGAACCTGACGAGTTGTATTGTTCCATTTCATATTCACATATAAATCACCATAATTAAATGGCATTCTCATAGTTTGATCAGGAAATTTATTGTTAGCAATACCAACGGAATTCCAAGAGGTAGGTTTTACATATTTAACCCTTACAGGATATTTCGTAGTAATTGTATTATCAGCACTATAAATGATAGTAACCTCTTTATCATAATAATAGGAGGCCAACTCCTCATCTGACATGCTTGATGTTGCAGCTATTACCTCAGCCGTTGGATTTAAAGTTCCTGAAACTGTAAACTGACTGGAGCTTAAATAATTATTTTCATTCCAAACGCCTGTATTGGCTCTTGTGATAATATAAGACTCATTACCACCTGGCTTAGTAAAGAAAGTATTATTAGAATTTCCGCTAGAGGTTAATCCTGCTGCATCTTCATTAAATCCTGTGGCTTTTATTTCAACAATTTTAGCTAATTCAAAATTAATAGAAATTGAAGCAGTTACAGATTTTTTACCTGAGCGACTACTAACCTGAGCAGTAATATCATTGTTATTTTCTACAAATGTCGTATTATTAAAAACGACATATTCATTAGAGTCAGCTATAGCAAAGTTTTCTCCTATAGTTGAAAAGGATAATGTTCGACTAGAGTTTGGATAGTAAACTGTTATTTTTAAACCATCCCCATAAATATCTTGCATAGTAGAGCCAGTAATACCATTAGCATGCGTCACAAACGCTGAAAACCATTTGTCTTCTTCGCCTGGTTCTTCACTTCTTTTCTGATAGTACATACCATTTAAGCGATACTCTGAATTTACACTGAAATCAGCCGCAAGTAAATCCGCTTGTGTAATGTTTAAAATCTGACCAGTAGCTGTGACTCCCTCTCCTAACGTATAGGAAACCGTGAAGCTCGCTGTAGAACCTGGATTTAGAGCATCTAATGCAGTAATATCATAAAGTTCCTTATTTGCTATAATATTCCCTTCGCCATCCTTAACCACAAGAAGCTCTTTAATAGATTCCTTATCATGATCGCTGGATAACGAACTAATATTATCAACTGTAATAGTAGTAATATTTTTCAATTCCTCATACTCTGTAGAATCTGCAACAGAGGAAAGAGGGATTGAAATACTTGCCTCTATTTCTCCATTTGATTTTTTAACTTTAACAATGATATGGATAGATTGAGATGCCTCAGGCATTTCATTTAAAACAATATCATTCTCAAGCAATTCATGCGTATAGCTTTCAATTGCGACTTGAAGAAAATATTCACTTTGCTTTAAAGGCACAGATACAGATGAGCTTCCACTCATAAAGGTTCCTGTTACCTTAAGATTATTTTTCAAATCCCTTGCTGTAGTAATACCAGCAAAAATCTTAGCTCCCGTAGCTATACTAGCTGTTATACTAGTATAATCATGTTGGGGCTCTATGGACTGAGAGGTTGGAGCTTCATCTTTCCCCTCTAAATCTTTATCAGAGGTATTAACTTGTGTATTATCAATCTTTATATCAGCTGACAATACTGGTATAAGTGCAGTTACCAAGGCGACTATACTCACTATCATGAAAAGTGTACCAATGATAAATTTATGTTTTAAAAATTTTCGTAAGACTTTCATATCTAAGCTCCTCCTTAATTTCGCTTTAAAACTTTTTACTTAATACAGGAAAAATGTAATCAAAAATAGATTGCATTACGATTTGATTATTTTATTTTTTCTAATTCTCTTTTTAATTGCCTTAAATTCTCCCGCTCAAGTTCAATTAAGTTCGTGTATAATTTAAAATATTCAACATCAGAAGCATTAGGTGCAACATTGTTAACATGTGCCTCCATTAAAGAAGATTGCGAACGTTGACGCTTTTGTTCTAATGCTATAATCTCCTTTTCACTTTCTATAATTTGCTTTTTTAAATCCCTTTTCTTAGACATAAAAACACCTTCCCCTTTATTTGAAAAATTTATAAAAAAAATATTGTAAAATATTACTCCAATAATCGATATTTTGTCTCTTTAAGTAAATTAGACTTCTCCCATGTAACTTTTTGTCAAATATATTCTACTAATTCCGACAAAATTATCTATTTAGATTATACTTTTTATAAATCCTCTTGTCAATTGATTTATTATGTTATACATAATAAACTTATTATTTTATTTCATTTTTATTCTATTTCATTATATTAATTAATTCTTCAATATAAAATAGGGCAATTTAAAACATAACCAATCCTAACCAAATTTCTCCTAAAAAATGTAAAAAACGCAACATATATTGCGTTTTTTACAAAATTTTTCCGTTTTTAATATTCTTCACTTATATCTTCTAATTCTCCAAATTGATGCTCAAAATGAATTACAAAATAGTAGGTAGTAGTGTCATCTGCTATCTTTTCCTGCAACCCTCTTAAAATGGTTTCATCTGAAATTTCAAACTTATAAGGTCGTACAAGATCAAAGATAATGTTTATATGTGTCGTGCCAACAACTACTCTAAAATCATGCATTGAAAGCTTTGGATGAATCTCCTTGATGGCCCCCTTAACTCTTTGACGCAAATCATTAATGACTTCATTGTCAATCACAATAGGGTCCATATGAATTGTAAGATCTATTCCAAATTGCTCATGCACCTTACGTTCCAAATTATCAATTGAATCATGCACATCTAGAATTTTTTGATTGGCATCTACCTCTACATGAATTGTCATAAAGCATTTGGTTGGTCCATACATATGACAGGCTAAATCATGATAGCCTAATACAACAGGGTCTGATTTTAAGAGCTCGATTACCTTTTGTACAAATTCTTCATTTGTGGAAACACCAATCAAAGGATCTATCGTTTCTTTTATCAATTTGAATCCTGAAATTATGATAAATAAGGATACTAGAATTCCTAATAAGCCATCCAAGCTAAAAGGAATATCTTGTATAAATAATAACACAATATTACCAATCAATAGAGCACTAGTGGAAATACAATCATTTAAACTATCCTTACTCGTTGCCTTTAAGGCTACGGAATGTATAATTTTGCCAATTTTAAAATTGAAATACGCTTGCCAAATTTTTAATAAAATAGAAACGCTTAGGATACCTATAGAAATATAAAGTATCTTTTTTTCAATGTACATCGGTTCATAATTGATCATTTTTTGAATAGAGGACAATAGAAGGCTTCCCCCCACAAATAATATTATGATGGAAACAACAAGCCCTGTGATGTATTCTATTCTTTGATGACCATAAGGATGCTCCTCATCGGCAGGAGCACTTGCAAGCTTAAAGCCTACTAATGTAATAATGGATGAGCCCATATCTGACAGGTTATTAATACTGTCTGCAATAATTGAAATACTTGCAGATAAAATTCCAGCGATTAATTTGATGACAAACAGTATCATATTAGAAAATATACCAAAAAAGCCAGCAAGCTTGCCATGTCCCACTCTTACATGCTCTTCTTGAATATTATTATAATTTTTAATAAAAATTTTACGTAATATATTTACCATAATTCTACCTCTTTAGTTTCTATTATATTACCTCTTTTTTTAGTTTTTGTAAATTAAATTAACAATTTTTACAATTTATAATTTTTTATTAATTGCAAATACTAAATAAAGAAAGAGGTGCTTTACATATGAAGCGTAAAATCATCATAATCTCTATTATTTTTTTTACCACCTCTATACTTTTTCTTTTCTTTTTTCAGCCGATAGATTCTATCGCAGACATTAGCACAACCCCTGAGCTTTCTATAACAGATGCAAATGATCAAGAAATTATGCACATCATTCATGGACATAAAACTACACCCATTGATATTAGCAAGCTAGACCCTAAAAATATAGCTATTCTTTTGAATATAGAAGATAAAAATTTTTATAAGCATAGCGGTTTTAATATAAATCGTATTGTAAAAACAATTATATCTAATATAAAGAAAAATGAAAATCATGGAGCTTCTACCATAACACAACAATATATTAAAAATGTCTATCTTAACAATAAGAAAAGCTTTGGTAGAAAGCTTAAGGAGCTATATTATGCTATAAAACTAGAACAAGTCTCTACCAAGGATGAAATTCTTTCTGGATATTTAAATTGTATCTATTTAGGAAATGATATCTATGGCTTGGCTAATGGAGCAAAATATTATTTTAATACGAGCTATGAGGATTTAAGTATATCGGAGATGACGACGCTTGTTGCCTTATTAAATGCTCCAAGCTATTATAGTAGTCATTTAGATGAACTAGAAGAAAAAAGAAACAAGTTATTAAAGGTTTTGTTAGAAGATAATATAATATCTAGCTCTGAATATAGCGAAGCTAAACATCCCTTAAAATTTACAATTAATAAAAATATTTATAATAGTAATCTTCTTTATTTTGTGGATGGAGTATTAAAAGAATTTAATTCTTTAGATCTAAATTCTAAATTTAATAAGCCTTTTATTATTAAAACAAGATATCATCAGGCGTTAAACTCTAGTACATACAATACGATAGCTAATTATGCAGCAATGGCTGTAGACAAGGAGGGATATATTTTAAGCATGATTGGTGATAAAAATTACTATTCTTCTAGCTACAATATAGCTACAAAGGGAAAACGAGATATTGCCTCAACTATTAAACCAATCTTGTATTATGAAGCTTTAAAATGTGGTTTTTCTCCTAATACAATGTATTATAGTGGACCCTATTCTTTTTCCTATCATAATGAAATAGTAACTATAAAGAATTTTTCTTCAAATTATCCTTACAAAAATATATCTATGAGAGAGGCTCTTGCAACATCTGACAACATCTATGCTATCAAAACACACCAAGCCTTAGGCTTTAAAACCCTTGCTAATCATTTTAAGGCCTATAAACTTGAAGCTAACAGCCTCCCTTCCCTAGCCTTAGGAAGTATAGGAATGAGTCTATATGATCTTACTCGCATCTATTCACAATTTTTTACAGAGGGAACCTATTTAAATTTCAAGTACATAGAGCATATAAAAAGAGATGATAAAAAGGTATATCAACGATTAATCAAACACAAAAATTTAGGGGATGCCACTCACTTTAAAACAATAAAAAACCTAATGGCCTCAACCTTTGATCCTACTATTCCTCATTCAACAGCTGGTTCCTATGCAAAATATTTAAAAACAAAATGCTATGGAAAAAGCGGACTATCTGATTTTGATTCCTATATGATGGGATTCAATGATGATATTCTTGTCGGTGTATGGGCTGGCTATATTGATAACACCATTTTAGAAGATTTAGCGACTAAAAGATTACCAAAAGAAATTTTTATAAAAATGATAAATAGTTACAAAAATTAAAAACCTATAAAGACTTTTTACCTTATTATTTTCAATATCAATTTAAATGAGCCTTGTAAGAAGGACATTACAAGCAGTACATTCTAGTAAGACGTTTATACTATTTCCTTCAAAAATACCCTATAATTGTGTAATAATACAAAAAGAAAGGCTACTTGTTGAGAGTAGCTTTTGCTTTTATTACATTTTAGTATAGGTTTATAGGTTCAAAAAACAAAATCTCTTTATTCAAAGAACGGGCATACTCTATTTCTTTTCGTGTTGATGCTACCACATATCGTGATAATTTTATTCATAGCGGTCCTCCACCTTACAACAATACTTATTTTTAATACTACTTATATTCCTTGTACTCCTGTTTATCCTTTTCTGTTAATCCTTCTATAGTAAAATACCCATAATTCATCTCAATACTTACACTCCCTTTAGCTTGATTTACTACTACCTTGTTTGAAAGATATTTATCAATATATTCGTTTTGTAAAGCCTTAGATATAAATTCATCAAGTAAAAGATTAATACCTATAGGTAATAGACTATTACAAGAAATGATAACCTCAACAGGTAGCTTCATAGCTATATTTTCATCAGGAAAAATAAGATCATTATAAATATTAAGTCTCAACGTAAAGGTGTCCTTTGTAGTATCTACAATTGTTATCTCATAAAGATCGACTAGATTATTCATATTAGGAATAAATTCAGACAGCTTATAATACTTTAAAACGTCTAAGCTAGAAATAATCATAGCCTTATATTGATCTGTAAAGCTTTGGATATTTAATTTATGCTTAACCTTTATTTGTGTATTACCAGTTTTTAAATCGCCAGTCATATAAAGAAAGGCATCATCATTAAGTACAGTTCCTGTAAATTGATCTTTTGTTTTCAAGGTCAAGCTTGGAGACTCTGTATTTGTGTATCCATCTAAAATAATTGTTCCATCTAATTGATATTTTTTGAAATTTGTAATCGCGTCAATATCTAAATTATACCCTAAATCAATACTTCTTTTTTCAGGTGTATCCACCATGACCTGACCCTCTAAATTGCTTTTCAATTTGAGATGAATTCCGTTAAAATTCGAATCTGCTTTCTGCTTTTTTAAAATATCAACCAATTGCCTAACCTGTTCAGGATCCTCTGTTTTTTTAATATAATAGACTTGTTCAACTTGATTTTCATCTAAATATTTAAATTCTGCATCTACTTGCGATTTAGAACAACTAACAAGCAACAGGAATAAAATGATACTTAAAAATATATGTATTTTTTTCATTATTACTCCTTATTTTTTATTGCAACCTCTAATTGGTTGAATGGAATTTCTATTTGATTTTCATCAAATGCTTTTTTTATTTCTACTAATAAATAATTATGGATTGTCCAATAATCACAATTATTACACCATACACGTATATTTAAATCTACACTAGAACCAGCATATTCCCTAATGCCAACAAATGGCTCAGGATCAGTAAATATAAGACTATTTTGCTTACACACTTGCTGGATAACTTCAGTAGCTTTATTTAAATCCGTATCGTAAGATATAGACATTACAACCTCTACTCTTCTCGTTTCCTTTGTAGATGTATTAACAATCACATTGTTTGCTAAAGAACCATTAGGAACATGAACTACCTTATTATCTGCTGTAACTAGAACTGTATAAAACATGTGTATATCTTCTACAGTTCCCGTTTCACCATTTGTCGTTATTTTATCTCCAATACGAAATGGGCGCATCGCAATAATGATAATTCCTCCTGCAAAATTTGATAAGGAGCCCTGAAGCGCTAAACCTAAAGAAACTCCTATAGAAGCTATCAATGCAGTAATAGAGGCCGTTTCAATTCCTATATACCCAACAAAACAAATTAAAGCCACAAGCTTTAATACGATACGTATGGCTTGTGTACCAACGCGAGACAAGGTCTCATCTGCTTGTTTTTTCTGTAAATGTCGATAAAGCTTTTTGGTTAGCATATTTGTAATTTTAAAAATAATAAATAAAAATAAAAGTCCTATGATTAATTTTATACCAGTTGATGTACACCAGTTTAGAATTGTTTCTAATAAGGCCTTCCAATCTATCGTTTGAGCTTCCTCTGCTAAAAACATTAATTTCCACATCCTTTACATAATTTCACATGATAATAATATTTTTTTCATATATTTATTTTATATACTATAAGTGTCAAAAAAAGACAGAAAGGAGAAATTATATAATCGACCTATAACTCCCCCTCTTACAAAAATGTCGATTCAATGCTCTAGGAAAACTAGAGCCTTTTTCATTTTAATGGCTGAATAATAGATGTTCCTCCCATATAAGGCTGCAAAGCCTTAGGAATCGTTACACTTCCATCCTGTTTATAATTATTCTCTAATACTGCTATTAGCCCTCTAGGGGTTGCTAAAACTGTATTATTTAATGTATGTACTAGATATGTTCCAGCCTCTCCCTTTGTACGAATACCAAGACGTCTAGCCTGAGCATCACCCAAGGTAGAGCAGGACCCAACCTCAAAATATTTTTGCTGTCTAGGGCTCCAAGCCTCTATATCACAGGATTTCACCTTTAAATCTGCTAAATCTCCTGTACAGCATTCTAAGGTTCTAACAGGTACATCTAAGCTTCTAAAGAATTCAACTGTATAGCTCCACATTTTATTATACCAAGCCATACTATCTTCTGGCTTACATAAAACTATCATTTCTTGCTTTTCAAATTGATGTACTCGATATATTCCACGCTCCTCAATTCCATGAGCTCCTACTTCCTTACGAAAACAAGGGGAATAGGAGGTTAACGTAATTGGGAGCTCTGCTTCTTTAACTATCTGGCCTTTAAATCTGCCAATCATAGAATGCTCTGATGTACCAATTAAATAAAGATCTTCTCCCTCTATTTTATACATCATATTTTCCATTTCTGCAAAGCTCATAACTCCTGTAACCACATCAGAGCGAATCATAAATGGAGGAATACAATAGGTAAAACCCTTTTGAATCATAAAATCTCTTGCATAGCTTAGCATTGCAGAATGAAGTCTTGCAACATCTCCTACTAAATAGTAAAATCCATTTCCACTTGTTCTTCCAGAAGCTTCTTTGTCTAAGCCGTTAAACCTAGCAATAATATCTGCATGATATGGTATTTCATACTCTGGTACTATAGGATCTCCATATTTTTCTATTTCTACATTTTCAGTATCATCCTTACCTAATGGTACACTTCCATCAACAATTTGCGGAATGACAAGCATTTTTTGGTTCATTTCCTTTTGCAAACTATCTAACAAAGGATCAATTTCAGAAATTCTTTGATTATTTTTCGTAACCAAGGCTTTAACTTCTTCTGCCTGAGCCCTTTCATTATTCTTCATCAATATTCCAATTTGCTTACTCAAATCATTTCTTGAAGCACGTAGAGTCTCTCCTTCAAGCTTCAATGCACGTATTTTTTTATCTAATTCTAAAACCTCATCCACAAGTGGTAATTTAGCATCTTGAAACTTCTTTTTAATATTCTCTTTCACTACCTCTGGATTTTCTCTAATAAATTTAATATCTAACATAGCTTTCTTCCTTTCCTTAATAAAAAAAATAACGTCCTTATAATAAGGACGATTTTAACCGTGGTGCCACCTTAATTCTTACCTTCAGTAAGCTCTTAAGTCCTTTAACGCAGGATATACGATTCTCATCCGAGGTAGATTCATTTAATTTCCTGTTATCAGCTTTCACCAAGCACTGACTCTCTAAAAACCATCCATTAAATTACTTGGTCTCTTCATTTGAGATTCTTAAAAATTATATCATGAATTTATAGGGATTGCAAATGGTAATTATTGAACAATCGGTTCCTCTTTCGCCTGAGGCTTGTTTTGCTTGGCTTTAATTTCGCTTTTAATCCAAAAAAATGAAATTACAAATCCAGCAACCAATAGTATTATAACGATAAGCATAGTTACCCACCATAATCGCCAGGCTGAATAGCTCCAAATTCCATAAACAAGCATAGCTAAAATCGTATAAACTGAAGCTATACAAATATTAACATAGTTTTCTTTTATTTGTTCTAACATAAATACCACCTTATATATTATACCACAAATTTTCATGACTATCTATGATTTTTTATAGGAACTTTACATGAATATAAAAAAGGCAAAGTATTAAATTTTACTTTGCTTTTCCTATAGTTATAATTCTTATAAAATGGTTATCTTCGCTCCTAAAGCTTTAACACGATTTATAATATCATCATAGCCTCTTAAAACATATTCAAAATTACTGATTTTTGATTTTTCATCTCCAAGCATAGCAAGAATTAAAATTGCAACCCCATGCCTTAAATCTGAGGCTGTATAATCTCTAGACTGTACCTTATTGCTTCCCACCACAGTAGCTTTATTATCTGTTACGACACAGTCTATACCACTCGCCTTCAAATCAAAATATATTTGCATGCGATTTTCAAATATCGTTTCTTCAATTTCTGATTTTCCAAGTGTATTTACAAACAAAACGCCAAATAGGGATTGTAAATCTGTAGGAAAGCCTGGATAACAATCCGTTTTAATTTGCATTGGCTTTCCAAAGCTTTTTTTCGCATGAACCTCATTTTCCTTTACTTCCAAGGCAAAGCCTGCTTGCTTTAAAAGCTCTAACGGAAATGTCATTGTATTTGGTCTTAGCTTTTTTACTGTAACATCTCCCAGTAAAAGGCCCATAACTATATAAGTTAATGCTTCTATTCGATCTGGAACAATTGTATGCTTTACTAATTTAAAATCTAAATTGGTTTTTTCAAATAAAAATTGACTATTTGTATATAAGATATTATATCCTATTTTTTTCAAAAATTCTAAAACATCTAGACCCTCAGGCTCTAAAAGAACATTCGTTATGGCTACTCTTGATAAGGCTATAGAAGCAAACATGGCATTTAAAGAAGCCCCTACACTTTTTTTACTTAATTGAATATTGGCTTCTTCTATTGCGCTTGTTTTATAAACCGTCAATACATTACCAACCAAATTATATTTAAAGCCCAAATCTAGAAAGGCTTGTAGGTGAACATCTATAGGTCTTGCCCCTATTTTACACCCACCTGGAAGCCAAATTTCACATTTAGAAAAAAGTGCTAAAAATACACCAATGAAATAATAGGACCCTCTAATTCTTTTGCATTCCTCATAGAACAAAGGCTTATATTTTAAGTTTGCATTATCAATAAGCATAGTATGTCCTTTGAAAATTACCTTACAATCTAAATATCGTACGATTTGACAGATATCAAAAACATCGCTTATTCTAGGTACATTTCTTAAAAGAACCTTTCCTTTTGCAAGTAGACTTGCACAAATCAAAGGAATCGCCGCATTTTTTGCACCTGAACATGTCACATTTCCCTTTAAATACGTACCGCCTGTTACGGATATATCCATGTAGCATCACCTAATAAATCGTATGCAATCTACCTTAACTTCATGTATTTAAATTAAAATAACTCAACTCATATATAAATGTAAAATTTTAGACTTTTATTCCCTAAAGATAATACAATGTAAAAAGCTATAGCAATCAACTATAGCACATATATTCAATCAATAATAAATTCCATAACTTGACTTCTTCCTGTCAATCGCATAGGAAATCCCCATGTTCCATATCCTCTTGTTATTGCTAATACAAAATCACTATATTTGTGAATTCCATTTGAAGGACTTTGAAAAAAAATCTGATTGAGAAGAAATATTAAAATATCTCCTGGAAAAATTTGCCCATTGTGTGTATGACCAGAAATTTGCAAATTAGCCAAATCCTTGGCTTCTTTATAAAATTGAGGCTGATGATCAAGAACTATTAGGGGAAGATTAGTATCGCTTATAATGGTTTCTAATTCTTTTCTACCACCTCTATAATCAATCCTTCCTACAACACGTAATTGATCATTTATAATGACTTCCTCATCCAATAATAAATGAATATTCGTTCCTTTATAAAACTCCTGGATTTCTTGCAGACTATTTTGCATAAATTCATGATTTCCTGTTACAGCATACACACCATACCTGCTTCTTAATTGATTTAAAGTATCAACAAAATAGCTGTGATTTAAATTATTTACCTTATTGTCAAAGACATCCCCAATGAATAGGATTACATCTGGATTTGTTTTATTTATATTTTGAACCATTTTTTCTAAAGATAAAAAGGAACCTGTTGCACCAAAGTGAACATCAGAAACTACTGTAATTTTCATAGATTGATTAAGTCCTAAATCTAATCTTTGCTGAGTAAATTCTGGCATTTGGGCAGCTAAAATACCATAGATGCATATGAGTATACTCATTCCACTAGCTAAAAAAACGGAAAATCTGTTGGTAAATACATTTGATTTTCTTAATAAAAATATGCCTTTTTTTATAACAAGGATAAGTCCTAAGGAAAGTACATAATAAATAAAAAATCCTAACATCAAATAGCCAATATATGCCATGAATTCTACAAATAGAATTCCTCTAACTATATAATCTAAAATACAAAACAAAGGAATACAGCTTATAGAATAACCAACACAAAAGACTAACTTTTTCTTTTTGATATTAAATTCATTAATTATCATTTTTAACAAAAAAAATACTATAATTAGATAACAAATCAACCCAAAAAATAAGATGGCAATTCTCATTTTATCCCTCTTTTCTATCACTACTTAGTTTGACAATTTTTTATCAAAACTATGCAAAATTTACAAGTTTCTTAATAAATTTGCTTTGCTGTCCTTATTTGTACAATCGCGCATTTTATTGGTCACTTAAAGTATCCACTAAAGAAAATAACTTATACTATCAAGAATCATATTACCAAAAACTGAAGGGGCGATCGCCTCGCCCCTTTACTACTTTTTCATTACCAATAGTATTATATTTGCAAAAGCTCATTTCTTGTCTCTTTATCAAATTTTTCGATTGCATAACGATAAGCAACTCGTGGCATTATTTTGCAATTTTTTATCAAGTATTCTTTTGCTGAACTAGGATTTATTTGTGATAAGCATTTCAACATCCAACCATAGCCTTTTAAAACTAAATCATGTGCATCTGACATTAAACGATCGGATATTGTAAATGGTTCTATTCCTACATAATCATTTTTCATAATGGAGGGTATTAAGATAACTGCTGAAGCTCTTCTTACCCAAAAATCACGATCATCCGTCCATGCCATTATCTTTACAAATAAGGATTTGTTTTGTCTAAGTAGCTCTCCAAATGCATGTGTACAAAAATCATCACAATCTCCCCAGCCTCTTACATAATCTTTTAGCCAACGATAAAATATCTCATATGTTGATTCATTATAATAATTTTTCATTCGATACGCAAAATCAAACGCTATTACTCCTAATGCCCATGAGTGCTCATTTAATAATTCTTCACATAAAATAAATACATTTTCAATGCTTTTATCTTCAATTTGACGGAATAATGTAGATGATAACTTTCGCACATCCCCAGTAATTATATGTTTTCCATAGGGAGTGTTTGCTTCCAGTTCTTTGATTTTCTGAATCGCTTCCTCAACAATTTTATGCATATGATACTCCTTTTATCTTTCTTCTGTAATTGCCTGTGCTTTCGATTTCTGTCCTAGTCCATAAATGTAAAATGTAAATAATTATAAATCTAATTTTATTGCAACACCTAATATATTTTCTATTAATATCTTTCTAAATATTTTTTAATTTCCCAATCTGATACATGCCTTCTATACTCATTCCATTCCACAGTTTTAGCTTCAATTAGCTTTTGTGTAATGTGACTCCCCATAGCTTCCTGCATCAACTTATCCTTCTTGAATTCCTCAAGAGCCTCCTCTAGACTTGCAGGTAAGGCATACACCCCCATAGACTCTCTTTCCTCTTTAGTACAAGTAAAAAGATTTTCATAAATAGGCTCAACCTCCTTACAATTTCCTTCTATACCATCTAATCCAGCTGCTAAAATTGCGGATATTGCTAAATAAGGATTTGCAGAAACATCTACACTTCTTATCTCCGTTCTTGTTTTCATTTTTCTTGCTGCAGGTATTCTTACCATAGTTGAACGATTAGAATCACTCCATGAGATATAACATGGTGCCTCAAAGCCAGGAACAATACGCTTATAAGAGTTGACGATTGGATTTGTAATAAAACAAAATCCCTTGGCATGCTTAAGAATACCTGATATCCATTTGCTTGCAGTAGAAGAAAGCTGATTCTTTGTATTCTCATCATAAAATGCATTTGCTCCATCAGCAGTGATTAGGGAGCAATTGACATGCATACCACTTCCATTAATTCCCTCAATTGGTTTTGGCATAAAGGTTGCATGTAATCCATGCCTTCTGGCAATATTCTTTACAACTAGCTTAAAGGTTTGGACATGATCACACGCTTCTACTGCTGAATCAAATTTGAAGTTAATCTCATGCTGACCAGTTGAAACTTCATGATGTGCTGCTTCAATAATAAATCCAATATTTTGTAGTGCTAAAACAATGTCTCTTCTACAATCCTCTGCCGAATCCATTGGGGAAATATCAAAGTATCCTCCATAATCATTAAATTCTAAGGTTGGATTTCCTTTTTGATCTAGCTTAAATAAGAAAAACTCTGGCTCTACTCCTACATTAAAAGCAGAAAAACCCAAGGTTTTCATTTTTTCTAAATTTCTTTTTAATACTCCTCTTGGATCTCCCTCAAAGGGGATATGATTCCCATTTTGGCCTGGCCTATAAACATCGCAAATAAATCTAGCCACCTTACCATAGGACGTATCTTCCCAGCTCAATACTAAAAAGGTATCTAAATCTGGATGTAAAAACATATCTGCTTCATAAATTCTCACAAAGCCCTCAATGGAAGATCCGTCAAACATTACACTATTCTCCAATGCATCCTCTAATCTTGTGATAGGAATTTCTACATTTTTAAGCATTCCCATCATATCTGTAAATTGCATACGTATATATCTTATATTTTCCTCTTTGCAAATTTTTCTTATGTCATCCTTAGTAAATTTCATGGCTTTTTCTCCTTATCATTTAAGAATATGTTTATACGATCAATTTAAAAACTGCTTTGTTACACTTTTAGCTAAATATACCTTTGCTATAATCCCACTGAGTATACCTGTCAGTATAGAAAGTAAAGCAATAAAAGGTAGATAATATACTACTGCATTAGTTCCTAGTAAGCCAATCACAACAAATATTTGTCCTGTTGCATGACTTATTGAACCTAAAACAGAGACTCCAACTGGTGAAAATATTTTAATTCTAGAAAATAAAAACATGATTATAAACGATGTAAGTCCTCCGCTGAGTGCCATAAAAAAAGTTGGAGAAAGAAAACTCCCTCTTAAAAGACCTACCATAAAAATTCTTAAGATATCAACCATTAAGGCCTCTGCAGGCTTAAACTCATACAGCATAATTAATATGATAATGTTCGCAAAGCCAAGCTTTACACCTGGTATAAAAATGGTAAAGGACTCAAGCACATTTAAGACAATAGCTATAGCTAAAAGCATTGCGATAATGGTAAAACGTTTCACCTTACTCATATGCCTACGTCCACCTCACTTCCCTCAATCTTTATAAAAACTCTTTGAGGTAAACAGGTAATAGTTTGTCCTGCATAATGAATTCGTCCCTGATGAACACAAATCTGATCCTTACAATCTGAGCTTATTACTTGAACTTCCTGATTTTGAATTTTAACTACAACGCTATTAATCAAAATTTCTGTGTCCTGATGTAAATCCAAATATTCAACAAGCTCCTTTTCAAAATATACTGCAACCTTTAAATTTTCTTTTTTTTGTAATGTGAAATATAAAATCAAAGCTATACTAGCAAGAAGAATGCACCCTATAATTAATAGTATATCATTTTTATATTTACGCATAGTCCTCTACTCCTTCACTTTGAAATAGAAGCTTGTCTTGTTTAGCAACAACAAATTCTAAATTTTTATTTTTAAGAAATGTTATAAGTTCCTCTAGTTCCATCGCAAAGCAGGCTGTAGAATAAGCATCTAAAGTTTTAGAGTCTTCTCCAATAATACTTATCGAATCATATAACATAGCTGGATATCCTGTTTTAGGATTTAATAAATGGGAATAAAGTGTATCCTCTATTTTCACATACTGTTCCTTAATGGAGGAGGTGGCAATCGCCTTTTCTTTTAGATGTAAAATCTTATAATATCCACTATCAAAAGATTTAGAAAGACCAACAACAAAATCCTTCCCCTTTTTATTTCCTAACACAATAGCAGAGGCTCCAGCATTTAATAAATAGGAATGACAGTCTAATGAATCTAAGTATTCCTTTGCTTTGCTTGTTGCAAAGCCCTTTGCAACTCCACCTAAATCTATATTCCCCTCACCAATAAGCTTAGCATGTAGACCCTCTATCAGAATATCCGTTTCATTCATAATAGAAAGCTCAGATGCTATTATCGCATCTTTAGGTAGTTTCTTATCCTCTAATGCCTGTTTCCATAAATGGGATAATCTTCCAATACATGGATTAAAGAAACCATCTGTATCCTTTTGCATTTCTATACTAAATTCCAGCAATTCCTTTAATTCAAAGGAGATTTCAGCCTCTCTTTTTTCATTTAGATCATAAACAGTACAAATCCCATTTCCCCTATGATAATCATCTGCAACATTTTCATATTTTTTATATATACTCTCTACATTCTTAGCAAGCTCTTTACTTTGTTCTGTATCATAAAAGGTGATAGTTATAACTGTATCCATCGCATAAAATGTATATTGTTCTTGAACAATAGCTTTTGAACAGGAAGCGGCAATGAAAAGCAAAAATACTATTATAAAACTTAACCTTTTCATCAAGAACACTTCCTCTCATAATTATAAATTATACAATAATTTATCCTAAAAATAAAGAAAAGCCTCATTTATTTCACAATAAAGATATGAAAATAGCTTTCACTAGTAAATAATTATTTCATCTTAAATTTTAATATGATAAAATATAAATTACGAAAGGGAAGATATTATGAAAAAAGGATTGTTATTTTTATTATTATTTATTGGGCTAATATTTGTTTCTTGTTCAACAAAAACAACAGAATACACAATTACCTATCATGTTGATACAAATGAAAATACGGTTACAGCTATTACGTATGCCAAGGATTTTATACTTGAAAAAACAAACCTTCCTTCTGCTACTAAAGAAGGATATGGTATAGCAGGCTGGTATGTAGACTCTAATTACACAACACAGGTGAAATTTCCATATACCGTAACGAAGGATGAGCATTTCTATGCAAAATGGGCAAAGCTTCATAAGGTTAGCTTTAGCGTAAATGGAACCATCTTCTCTACGGAAGAGGTAATGGATGAGCATACATTAAGTAGAAAAGATGCACCAACTATAGAGGGCGGAACCTTTATAAATTGGTATGTAGATTCTGTATGTCAAATTCCATATGATTTCGAAAGTAAGGTTTACTCAGATTTCACTTTATATGCTAAATATGAAATGGAAACCTTTACTGTTAGCTTTATGGATGATACTTCTTTATTAGAAAAACAAATTGTATCTTACAAAGAAAATGCTAAAGTACCAGATGCTCCTAAAAAAGAAGGGTTCATATTTAAAGGATGGTCTATTTATGAAGATACCTTTGAAGAATTTAATTTCAATACCCCTATTACAAAAAATATAGTTCTTTATGCTTACTTTGAAGATGGAAAGCAAAATCTACATTCCGTGACTTTATGGATTGATGGTATAAAAACAATAGTAGAAATAGAAGATGGAAAAACTCTAGAAAATATCAAGCTACCTGAGAAGGAGGGTTATCTTCTTAAGAGCTTATATTTAGATGAAAATAAAACCATCTCCTTTGATTGGACTTCAAAAATAACTGAAGATATCATATTATATGGCTCCTTTGAGGTTTTAACCTACTCTATAGAATTTATCGTAGACGAAGCTGTATTTTATACAACTACTGCTTCATATAATACTACAATTTCTTCTATAACAGCTCCAGATAAAAGAGGGTATATCTTTAAGGGATGGTCTACATCTAATACGGAATATACTGCATTTGATTTTAATAGCACCATTCATTCTAATTTAAAGCTTTATGCGTTTTATGAAATACAAACCTTTACTATTAGATACTATGACAAAGCAAATCTACTTCTAGAATCAACCATAAACTTTAATCAAACTGCTGAAAATAAGAGCGCTCCTGTAAAAGAGGGATTTACCTTTAAAGGGTGGTCTACTAGCGAAAGTGAATTTATTCGTTATGATTTCAATACAAAAGTAACTAAAGATACTAGCTTATACGCTTTTTATGAGATTACAAAGCTGACAATTACCTTTATACATGAGGGAAATTCCACAACAAGTAACACCGACTATAATACAACCATTTCAGCAATAGAGCCTTCCTCTAAAGAGGGATATACTTTTAAAGGGTGGTCTTTAAAAAAGGATGTTTTTGAAGCTTACGATTTTTCAGCTCCTGTAACAAAGGATATTACTCTATATGCTTATTACGTTGCAAATGAATATACTGTTAAATTTATAAATGAGGGAGAAGAATACTACTCCTGCTCAGCACCATATAATACAACCATTCTATTCCCAGATGCTCCTATAAAAAATGGATATGTTTTCAAGGGATGGTCTACTAGTAATATAGAATATATTGCCTTTACAAAAGATACGCTTGTAAAACAAGATATAAGCTTATATGCATTCTTTACGGAGGAAATTATTGTTACCTTCATAGTAGATGGAATAGAAACTTTAGTCAAAGTAGGGTTGGGAGAGCTAATAGAACTGCCAGAATCTCCAAAGAAGGAGGGCTTCCAGTTCCTTGGCTGGTATTTAGAGGAAGATAAATTTGATTTTTCAACACCAATTTTAGAAAATTTAACTCTTGTTGCTAAATTCAGTGAAATTCAAATTGACTTAAAGTCATGTGGAGGATATAGCGAAGGATTCTATTTTGAAGCTACTCCAGTCCCTAATTCCTCTATAGCTGATTATGTTGTAACGTATCGCAAAAAGAATACGACTACTTGGTCTAAGGTGGATGATGCTTTAATACGATTGGAAAATAATTTAATTCGTTGTGATGCTGTTGGGTTAGCGGCAGGAGAGTATGAGGTTAACATTGAGGTACTTGAAAAAAAGGTGGATTTTACCTGTACAGTTTCTTCCTATGACAGATCAGGATATGCTCATTTTAAAGCTTCTTCTGGTATCGGAGCCTATAATAACGATGGAAGCTTAAAAGCTAATGCTGTTGTTGTATATGTTACTGATCAAAATAAAAACACGGTAACTGCAAAAATCGGTTCAAATACTTATACAGGATTATCAGAAATACTTCAAAAACAAAATGGAAAAATACCTGTAGTAATTCGCATTATCGGTACCATTAACGCAGCAACCTGGAATAATATTGATTATAAAATAAATGGAGTTACTTCTATTACTCCTAATCAGGTTGTTGGAGCAAACCAAAAGCCTTTATCCTTAAAGACTTATGATGAGAGCGAATTAATCTCAGGAGGATTTAATGATTTTTCAAATGATATTCAATCAGGAATTACAAAATTAAATGGACTAACAAATAAAATTAAATATGATCCTTCTAAGGAAGAATTTGATTCCTATTATAATATGTTAGATATTAGTGGTGCTAAAAATGTAACTGTAGAGGGAATAGGAACTACTGCAAAATTATATCAATGGGGTTTCACTTGGAAAAATTGCTCATCTATAGAAATTCGCAACTTAACCTTTGATGATTACACAGAGGATGCTTGTAGCTTTGAGGGTAGTGATGATTCAACTACACTTGATGGATTTACAACAGGACATATTTGGATTCATCATAACACCTTTAATGAGGGAAAAAATAATTGGGATGTTTGTAATGAACAGGATAAGCATGAGGGAGATGGTGCTACCGATTTTAAAAAGAATGCCTACATAACCGTTGCCTATAATCATTATTATAAGAACCACAAAACAGGGCTAGTTGGGGGATTTGATTCTCAGCATACTGCATGCGTAACCTTCCATCATAACTTCTATGACCAATGTAGTAGTAGACTACCTTTAGGTAGACAAGCAAATATGCATATGTATAATAACTATTATTATAAGTCCTCTGGAACAAATATGTCTATTCGATCAAACGGATATGCTTTAGTAGAAAATTGCGTATTTGAAGAGGTGAACAATCCGTTTGAAGTTAAGGCTACAGCTGCTATTAAGTCTTACAACAATATACTTACAGGTTGTAAAGGATTAAATCAAGCAACAGTTGTAAACTCTAGAACTGAAGCTGTAGAAAATTCTAATATATATGGAACAGATTTTGATACGAATGCTTCTATCTTCTACTATGATGCAACAAATAAGACTTCTAAAGTTTCCATTTTACATGAGACTTCCAAGGTTAAAGAATACTGTAAGCTTTATGCTGGTGCACTTAAAAATAGTGCTACAAATCCTGGTGGTTCTTCTGGTTCAAATCCTAATCCAACTCCACCAGAAGAAACAGGAACATGGGAAACAATTTTTAAGGATGATTTTTCTTCCTCATCAATTATAACTCATACTTCAAATGGATCTATACCAACTGAACAGGGATTTTACTATACTTTTACTACTGGAGGCAATCAAGAATTAAATCATATAGCTGTAAGCAATGGAGTTTTAAATATCAATGATACTTCTGATGTTGCAACCACCTATGGATACTATATCATTGGATCCTCCTATACAGCTAAAAAGGTGAGAATTTCCTTAGATTTCACACCTCAAACATCTAATGGTAAATGGACACCCATACACTTTTTAGATGGTCAACAGAATTTAGGAATACGTACTGATGCAGATAAGGTTTTAGGCTATACAATTGATGCTGGAGTTACAAATGTTAAAATCTTGTCTTCTGCGATGAGTGCAAAAACAATGTATCATATTGAGCTACTCATAGATTTTACAACAAAAACTACTGTAGTAAAAATAGATTCTTCGTCTATGGAAATAATAGGATATGCTCCTGAGATTCAAGGAATAATGTTTCAAACTGCTACAGCGATACGTTCATTTATAATAGATAATTTACATATTGAAACGTTTAATTAAACAAAAAAAAGAGTTTATCCATTGGAAACCTAGATAAACTCTTTTTTATTACCTTTAAAAGAGAGGTGCAAATAGATAAAGAATATAAGCAACTAATCTTTGCCATAGGGATCTTTTTTTCCATTCTTCATAGGTAATTTGACGACTTTCTGCACAAGCCTTTAAAAAATCATTTTGCATATTTTTAATTTCTTCATCTAATAGAACTAAAGCTCCACACTCATAATGTAAAAATAAGCTTCTATAATCCATATTAAGTGTACCAATAAAAGCATATTTATTATCTACAATAATATTTTTAGCATGGTTAAATCCTTTTGAATATTCGTAAATTTTTCCTCCTGCTGTTAATATATCTCTATAATTCGAACGCGCCAAATAAAAAGCTGTTTTTTTATCTGGTATGCCTGGCATTAGAATTCTAACATCGACTCCACTTTTCGCTGCCAATACTATATTTTCTAACATATTACTATCTAAAACTAAGTATGGTGTAGAGATATACAAGGTTTTATCCGCACCTGTTATTAAAGAACGAAATACATCATAGCTAATATTTTTTTGATTTGATGGCCCATCACCAAAGGGTAATATAAAGCTTGAGTTTCTTGAAATTCCTGTATCCATATAATAGTTTTCTAAAGGTAAAATTTCTTGTGTTGACATATACCACATTTCTGTAAATAATGCAATAAATGTAGTAACTGCATCTCCATAATATTTACCACAATTATCTCTCCAAAAGCCAAAGCGTTCTTTCATATGAACATACTCATCTGCAAAATTATCTCCACCGCAATAGGCTATTTTACCATCAATGATTGTTATTTTGCGATGATCACGATAATTAAAAGCTGGATTAATGTTTAATCCTAAAGGATTATAATTCGTAATTTGACAGTTTGGAATATTGGTTATTCTTTTCAATGTCTTAGTTTTTAAAGTAGCCTTAGATCCTAAGTCGTCATATATAATTTTTATTTCTACTCCTGCTTCACCCTTTTGTTCTAAGATAGGTAAAAGCTTTGAAAGAAGATACCCATCTCCAATAATAAAGGTTTCTATAAAAATATATTTTTCTGCCTGCTTAATTTCTAAAAGCATATCCTCAAACTTTTCCTTACCATCACGTAAAAATGTATAAACTGTATTTTTATAAACTGGATAATCATCCTTCAAAACTCTCGCAAATTTTAAAGCCTTAGAATCTAATAAGCCAAGTTCATCTATAACACCATTATCAAAGGAATACTTTTTCATTTCTGAGTAGAATTTTTTTTGTTTTCTGCGAGGGAGCCTTCTACTAGAGGAATTTAACATATAAAGAAGCGTAAATGGCAATGGCAATAACATAATTAGGATAGACCATGTCAGCTTATAACTTGTTAAAATTGGCTTATGGATAATATGCATGACCACAATAAAACCAATACATTCAATAACCAAATATAAAACGATATTCAATTGATTATAAAAATTTATTTGAAACATTAAAGTAAATAAATAAATTTGAATAGCAAACACAAAAAGTGTAATACATAAGGTAACTATTCTTTTCCATATTGGTAAACTACGTCTTTCGTTTTGCGTCATTACCCTTCACCTCCTATAGCTTTACTTTGTTATAATAAAGGAAACTCCTATAGACTCATTCTTTACAATCAGCTTCATCCCAAAGAAATCCACTGTTTTTTGAACTATAGACATTCCCAATCCAAATTCTCCTTTACTTCCTTTTTCATACGGCTTAAAAGAATGTTTTATAAATTGCTCATCTATATGCTCTCCATCATTATATATTCTTAACCGATCTTTTTTTAAAATGACCTTTATTTTTGATTTTGCATATCGTTTTGCATTATCTATTATATTATCTACAACCGTAAAATAATTCTCACGATAGCCTTTAAAGAAGATATCCTCTGTCAAATCAAGTTCAATTTCTAACTCTGTTTGGAACTTATAGCCCATGACAACCTCTTCAATGACCTCCTTCATATCTACATCCTCAAATTCATGATCCTTTTGTAAATATTCCAAGGAATTGTATTGAAGAAGTCGATTAACTTTATGCTTTAAAATTTCTGCCTGAGAAATAATAATACGGCTACTCTCTTCATCTGCCATTCCATCTTGCTGAGCTTCTGCATAGGACTTGATAACGGCAATAGGCGTTTTGAAATCATGACTCATATTTTGAAGCATTTCTTGCTTCTGCTTTTCACTTTCCTGTATCTCCACTCTCATAGTCTCAATAGTACGAGATAGCTCTCCAATCTCGTCTAAGGCAGCATCTTGATAAGATACATTATAGCCATTAGAAGGAAGGCTTAAAATATGATTTTGTAATCGATGTAGTCTCTTAGTAAATTGATTACTCCAAAGGACGATACAAATAATTGCTAAACAAACGATGATAATGAATACTAAAATAATTTGTAACGAAACTGTATTCGATAGATTATGAACAAACAATGAGTTTGTAACAATTAAATTGAAGCCTTGTATTCCTTCTGTAAATGTAACAACATAATAGATAGTCTTATGATCTAAATTAATAATCTTTCTTTTTACTATAGAGGTATCTTTTTGAACTGCAATTGCCTCTTCAATAATTTTTTCTAATTCCTTAGGACTTAAATAGGAGGTAATATCAGTAGAAGCCATGACAAGTCCACCTCTAACCTTTACAAAGCCTACTTTCATATCGTCAAAATCCACATTAGGATCCTGTGTATGGGCATTTAAAAGTGCAGAATAGGTAATTAGACGAGAATAGGTTTCTTGTTCAGCAACATCCTTTAAACGAATTAAGGTAATGGATGTGAAAGAAACTGCAGATATGATTAAAATAAAGGTAAATAAAATAGCAATTTGACCTGAGATAGATAATTTTTTCATGGAATCAGCCTATATCCATATCCATAAATTGTTTCTATTTGTAATTCAGGCATTTTAGAACGTAATCTTCTTAACAAATCATCTACAACACGATCACTCCCAAAATAGTCTTCTCCCCATACGGCATTTAAGATTTGATCTCTAGAAAAAGCCTTACTTGGATTTTCAGCCAAGTATAATAATAGATCATACTCCTTAGAGGTTAAAGAAACTGGATCATTTTGAAAGGAGACACTTCTTCTATCTTTATCTAAAATATAATTTCCTAATAGTAACAAATTTTTATTTGTTTTAATCGTAGAATTAAATTCATAAGTTCTGGCTAAAAGATTTTTCACACGTAACACAAGCTCTCTTATAGAATAGGGCTTAGCTAGGTAATCATCACTCCCCAATTCTAATCCCATAATTTTATCAATATCCTGATCTCTTGCTGAAGTAAAAATGACAGGCTTTGTCGGATTTTTCTCTCTAATTTTTTTGATTAAATCATATCCACTTATAATTCCAGGCAGCATAATATCTAAGATCCATAAATCATAAGCAAGCTCTGCATCCTGTAAAGCCTCTTCTCCATTAGAATAAAGCTTTACCTCATATCCCTCTGTACAAAGATATTTGAGAACTAGTGCTGCAAGATTTTTTTCATCTTCTACAATTGCAATTTTATACATTTCAATCACCTACTTAATGTTACTATACTATTATTATACTATACTTTTTAATAGGGATAAAGGGCAACCTAAATTTTTCGGTTGCCCTTTATCTTGGGAGAGTTATAGTTTGCTTATGAAAAAAGTTTCTATCTATGTAGGGATATTTAGATAGATACTGTCTTTTAAAGACACCTATAGTATATAATAAGAAAACGTTATGAATATCGCAAAATTATGGGAAATTGTGAAAAAATTAAAAATTTAGTTTTTTTTACTATTAATCGTAATATTTTTCCTTTTGGTGAAGCTTTAAACAGTTGTGCTGTACCATAATGCTGTCCAATTTAACAATAAGCTTAGAATTTTTAATATGAAATATAAAAGCTCCTATTGCGTATGGAAAAAGAAGTATTTCTGAAAACAAAAGTAAAAGGATTTTTTTTATCAAACTGAACTGGAAGAAAGGATTCTTATCTTTTGCAACAATACCCTCAATAACTTTATTTTTATTTCTTCCAATATAATAATAATTTCCATAAAATTTAGAATTCGTCAATTTAATTTTAATTTTTGTTTCACAAAGTAAATCTGAATTTTCTTCTATTTTAAAAACATTGTGCTTACGATCTGCTATACTAATTCTAGGAGCTATAAAAACGTATATTCCATTTAAAATTATGATTACACCAACCGTAATTCCTACCCATCCATTTAAATTTTTTACTTCATTTGGCTGACTAGCAAAGGAGGTAAACGCTATGGTTGTAAGAGCTATTGCTGTAAAGGCTGAGCATAAATTTGTCACCTTAATATTTCTGTAATAATGTCCTTTCCCATAGGCATTAAAGCATCCCTTAATCGCTACTCCAAGCTCTACAAAAGAAACCAATGCTATTAAAATTCCTAGGTATTGTGGATATGTCCTAGCCTCAAACCTTTCAAACAACAAGAATATCATATAAATCGTATATTGTACTCCTGCAAGAATTAAAAAGATTCCTACACAATTATTTCTAAACTTAAATGTTCTCCTTTGTGGCTTCGTAGCACCTTGAAGACATTCCCATCTAGAAAGAAGCATAAAAAGATTAACAACTGCAGTAACAAAAAAAACTGCATTAATTACAAATCCTAAGATCAACTTAATTCCAGCTAGGATTAAATTAAATAAAATAGAGAATCTCGCATGAAACATTGTGCGCTGCTCAAAGCTGAGACTTCTATATTTTTGAAGCCAATCTCTCATCATTTACTTCTCCTTATTACCTCCATTATACAATAATACTAAATAATAATCTATCTAATTTTTTAAAGCTTTTTACTCATTTATAAATAATAATAAAACCAGTATATTTCTATACTGGGCTTTGTAAATTATTCTTCGTACATATCCTCATAATCATCCATAAGATCATTGTACTTATCTTCATTAAAGTCGTCTTCTGAATATCTTTCTGTCAAATCACCATCGATGATAGCCTCATCATCGTCGTCATATTCCTCATCTTCATAATCAGAGTCTTCTTCATCCTCATCATATTCTTCATCGTCGTCGTACTCATCATCCTCATCGTCGTCTTCGTCTTCGTCTTCATCATACTCGTCAACTTCATCTTCAAGAACATCAAGTACTTCGTCCTCTTCTACTGGTTCATCTAAATCTGCACCCTTAACATTAAATGCGGATCCATCTTTATCATATTCATCTAAAGATTGACGTTTTTTAAGATCCCATTCCTCATTCCCCATATATACGAATTTTGAGCTAGTCGTTATATCAATATATAATTGTGTTGAAATTGTACCATCTACGTCATCTAGTCCCTTTATTTCTAAAACTTCTTTTATAAGCGCACGAATGGATTGCTGTGTCTTTTTTTGTTCCATTAAATAGATTGCAACTTCTAATAATGACATCTGTGAAACATTTTCCATGAAATAATCCTCCAATATTTGAAACACTAGATATTTTACTAAAGATTTACAAAATTATCAAGTGTTTTCGTTAAAATTCAAGTTTTACTTTTAAAAAACGAAAATTGAATTCTTTGTTGTGAGACTTCGTCTCCTTCAATACTCATCGTATAAGCTATTCTTATCCTAGAATTTTCAATTTTTAACTCAGTTGTCCGAATAGAAAAAGAAAACTCTAGCCCATCTTTATTATTATATACTCCATGAGTTATCTTATTTAAGCAAAACTGCATATCCATAGTACAATACCCAAATCGTCTTAATGTGACGAAATCTGTAGTTTTAGTTAATTCTATAGAAGTATCTTTGAGCGACTTGTCCAAAAATGTATATGTATTATGATATACAGTTGCTTCCGATTGATATGCTATTTTCTGATTTTCTTGATTGATGCTTAGAAAGGATACTACCATACTTCCTCCTACAATATCAACAATATTAACAAAACTATAAATCCAGGCAATCTAAAAAAGCCAATCAAAACAATAGATAATATATTTAAGGGAAGACTTAGATTTACAAATTGCCCAATTAAGTTAAATACTAGTACTGAAACAACACCAATTACTATAGACTTAAAAACATATTTGATAGCTTTTAGCATAAAATCACCAGTTAAGTATATGATGATTTCTATGTTAATATTCTCTACGTCCTTCCATAGCTTTAAGAAGTGTCATTTCATCAGCATATGACATCTCGCCACCAACAGGGAGACCATGAGCTATTCTCGTCACTTTCACAGGATGACTTTGCAATACTTCCTTTATATATCTTGCTGTAATTTCGCCTTCTAATGTAGCATTTGTAGCTAATATAACTTCATCTAGTTCCTCTTTTTTTACTAGATCTACTAAGGATTCAATATTTAAGTTTTCTACTCCAATCCCTTTAGATATACTGATAGCCCCATGTAGAACATGATAAATGCCATTATATTCATTTACATTTTCCACAGTATATAAATCTTTAATAGTTTCTACAACTAATATTTGTTTATGATTTCTTGTAGAATCCTTACATATACTACAAATCTCTTCCTCACAAATATTTCCACACTTTTTACAAAGATGAACATTTTCTTTCACATCCAATAGACGCTTAGAAAACTGTGTGGCTTGATCTAACGTCATTTTTGTATAGACATATAGTGCATAGCGCTCTGCAGTTTTTTTACCAACAGAAGGTAGCCTTGAAAAATCTTCAATTAAATCCTCTAATGGCTTAGGATATTTTAACATTAGAATAAGCCACCAAATCCGCCACCGAAGCCTCCTAAACCCTTTTGAGATTCAGCTTCTAATTTTTTTGTAGCATCGTTTAATGCTGCCACAATCGTATCCTCTATCATCTCAATATCATCCTTAGACTCTAAAGCATCTGGATCAATTTTTACTGATACTACTTCGTGATTTCCTTTTACCTCAACAGTAACCATGCCACCTCCAGCAGTTCCAGTAAATACTGTGGCCTCTAGCTTTTCTTGTGCTTCCATCATTTGTTTTTGCATTTTCTTTAAACGCATCATTGCTTGCTGATTCATTTTATTAATCCTCCAAAATTTCTAATTTTTCTTTATCAATAAGTTCCTTCACTTTTTCAAGTGATTCATCTATTTCTTCAATAAATTCAGGCTCTTTTCTTTTTATTACACCAATTTTTATTTTTTCTAAATTCACTTTAGGATTTTCTTGTGTATATTTTGATCTATAGTCTGATCTAATTTTATTCCAAATGCTTTTTGGTAAACAAATATAATCTGTTATATTTGCATTAAAATTACTAAAAATCTCCATTATCTTTTGATAATTTTCATAGCGCATAAGTCTATTACAATAGCCCAAATCGTTTAATACAACGATAAATTTATTTTCGTTTACCGCAACAATCTCTCCTGCAACTAAGATTTGAGCAATAAATACGCCTGAATATTCAACACCAATTTGACTCCATATAGCCTGTAATCGTGACTTCCTTGATTTAGAAGCTGAATTTAAAATTTCTTCAATCTCCTCAATTTGAACCTCTTCCTCATGTTTATCTTCTGGTTCCTTTATTGGTTCAGAAGTAATTGTATTTTGAATTTGAATTACCTCTTCCTTAGAAGGAATGGTTACAGAAATCGTTTCTTTCATAGGAGCTTCTTGTTTAGGTATAGATAGCATATGTATTGTATGCTCAAGCTGTTCTATTCGATATAAAAGATTGGCTTCTTCATTTAGCTTAATATCACTTATTTTTAAAATAGCTAACTCTAAATAAGCACGTTTTTGATTAGAAAATCTCATATTGTTATTTGTCTCATTCAAAATATCTAGCCAATCATAAATAATCTTAGGCACAATTTTTTTAGCAAATTCAATAAAGTCTTCCATATGGAATTCTAATCTATCATCCAATACAGCATTATTTTTATATAATAGAACATCTCTTAGAAAAATAATACAATCATTAAGAATTCTAGGTACTTCTTTTCCTTGCTTTAAAATTTGATCTACCTGTTTTAAAGCATCTGTACTATTTCCATTCAAACAGAAATCTAATATTTTTAAAAGTTCCTTATAGCTTACATTTCCACTTACAGCTAATACATCCTCTAGGGTTATCTCCTCATGAACACTAAAAGAAATGGTCTGATCAAATAAAGACAGAGCGTCTCTCATTCCTCCCTCCGCAGAGGAAGCTATTTGTGTAAATGCCTCTTCCGACATCTTGATTCCCTCTTGTTGAGCAACAATTTTTAATCTTTTTAAAATTTCTTCAATAGATAGGGATTGAAAATCAAAGCGTTGACATCTAGACAATATCGTAGCTGGAAGCTTATAAGGCTCCGTTGTTGCTAAAATAAAAATGACATGCTTTGGAGGCTCCTCTAGAGTTTTTAATAGTGCATTAAATGCTGCATTAGAAAGCATATGAACCTCATCTATAATATATACCTTATATTTACCAACAGAGGGCATATATTTCACACTATCTCTTAAGGCTCTTATATCATCTGCCCCATTATTAGAAGCAGCATCTATTTCAATTACATCTGCTACAGTTCCCTTTTGAATTCCTTGACAAATATCACAAGTATCACAAGGCTCTATTGTAGGTCCATGCTCACAGTTTAAGGCCTTAGCCATTATTTTAGCAAGCGTTGTTTTTCCAGTACCTCTAGGTCCACAAAATAAATAAGCATGTGCAACTTTATTTAATTTTATAGCATTTTGTAATGTTTTTATAATGTGCTGTTGACCAACAACATCTACAAACTTTTGTGGTCTATAGGCTCGATATAATGCAACATATGCCATAATATTTCCTCCTTTATTTTGTGTCTAAATAATAAATATGCTGAATTCCTTCTGCATCTATAAAGCGATAATAAGTTATATAAGTTTCTCCACTTATTAGTAAATCATATACAGATGTTGTAAAACCATCCTTATTTAAATTGACTCCAATGGAAGCAAATGCCTTCGCAACTAAATCACTACAATAGGATTTATTTTTGGTATTAAACAAAAAGGAATAATTATAAGGGTCTCCTGCCAAGGCTAATCCTCTAGCAATAACTCTATGTCTTTCCTCTTCTGTCATTTTTACTCGAAGTCCAATGATAGGATATTTATACCTTGTCCAATAAGCTTTAGAGCAGGTATCTGCCAAGTTTAAATCATCATTTAATCCAGAGGATTCTACTGTATATAATTCATTCACATGATCTAAAGCATCCTCATATTCTCCTAAAACTAAGGCTGCATGTCCTCCTGCAAACAAAGATATAAATTCATGTACAAAGGGGATTTCCAGCTCTGAGGTCAATGTAATCAATATATCTCCTGCATTACCAGGATACTGTTCAACCCCAATTTGCTGTTTTACAGGCAAAGTCTCGTCTGATGGTATAGCATAGAGTTTTGTCATTTCCGTAGATTCTTCTGCATTGTAAATTGCTTTATTTTTAAAATTTTCAATTAAAACATCTGCATATATGGTTTTTGTTATTGCGCTAGTTAGCCCTCCAACCACGACAAATAATACTGAAACTTCTATACAGGTTAATAAATATTTTATTATTTTTTTCATATCCCTATTTTACCATACTGAGAATAAAAATACTAGAGTAGAGCTTTCAAATTTACGATTATTCCTCTATTTCGTTTTTGATTTTCTCATTTTTTTCTTGAAAAATAATTTGAAATTTTCTTGCCATAAAATACGATATCTATGAACCATTTTTTTGAAATAAATTCTATCCGCTTTCGTTAAATTTTTATAGCGTTTAAATATACCCACAAGAGAACGAATCGGATGTCTAAACCAATCTAAAACAGTAGCATAGGAATGCTCCATACCAACCTTAAACAAAATATGTAAAAATTTCTTTCTATTATCTATGGAAGTCGTCTCAATATAATCGCCAACCGTTTTCTCAAAGGTTAAAGAAAAAATCGTTACACTTTTAACATATCGAAAGGTTCCTTTTTTTGTTAACAACCAATTATAAGGATCATGTTGGAATATACTTACACCTCTTGCCTTAACAAAATGAATATGATTGGAATGATACAGAAGAATTCCAATCATAGCATTCCCACAAGAAAATTTTTTTATCCTATGTTCAATTTTATGAAATTCTTTTGTTTTATAAATATCAGTTTGAAAGCCTGGACCATCATAATCTAATATTAATTTTATTTTACTCTGAAGTTCTTCCTTTACAGATAAAGAAGCATATACTGCCAAATTTCCTCCCTTAGAATGGCCGCATACATATATAGGTAAATCTCTTTTATTTCCTACTCTTTCAAAATAGCGGCTAGCTTCCTTTTGTGAAGGAATAACTTCTAAGAAAGACATATTTAAATCTTCCTTCCAGCCCAAAAGAGTAACATCTGTTCCTCGATAGGTGATAAACATAGTATTGTTAATAAAAAACGTCATAGCACAAAACTGAAGCACCTCATCTACATTAAAAAGATTTGTAAAATAGTTTGCTTTCAAATTTTTAAATCTCAAAGATTTTTTTAAATAGAAAATCAATTTTTCATTATTTTTTCGATCTAAAGTTCCTTGACAAATTGCTTTAATTGTTGATGAATCAAAGCAATCAATTAAGCTCACGTCCTCTTTCGTGTCATCTATTGAGGGAATAAGAGTATCTAGGTTTAAATAGGAAAGCTGAGAAAGAATTAAGCCATCAACCTCATTTAAAGGAAATTCCTCAAAGGATTTATTCCCATAACGTTTCATATAATATAAAATATTTTTCATCAAGCTTCCCCCTTTTTAAAAAATTCTAATACCTCTTTTTTTAGAGAGTATGCGTTTGTAATAATTTTTCTATTTTGCCAGTGCTTAGGCATTAATCCTTGATATTTCATATAGGTAAATCTTTCATCAATCAACAGAGCAATTCCCCGATCCTTTTCACTACGTATAACACGACCAACTGCTTGTATAACCTTAGTAAACCCAGGATAAGTATAAGAATAATCAAAGCCATTTTGATATTTTTCTTCAAAATAGTCTTTTAAAATATTATTTTCATCACAATACATTGGCAACCCAACACCAACAATAATGACGCCATTCAACCAATCTCCTATCAAATCGATTCCCTCTGCATAAACTCCACCTAATACAAAGAAACCAACTTTACAACCACTTGTTGATTTAAAAAGTTCAATAATAGCATTTCTTTCCTGCTCAGTATCCGAAGACTTTTGTACAATCACTTCAAAATCAACATCTCCTAAAGCATCCACAACCATTTGCATATATTGATAGGATGGAAAAAATACGATATAATTTCCAGCTTTGACAGAGGTAATGATTTCAATTGCTTCAACAATATAATCTATAGAATATATTCTATCCTTATATTTTGTTGATATTTTATTATGAATCATAATATCTAAATTAGCGGGATCAAATGGAGATTGTAGTTCTAAAAACTTTCCTTTTCCTTGAGTTAATAAATCAGCATGATATTGAAACGGGGTTAAAGTTGCTGAAAAAAATACGATTCCCTTAATAGAGCTTTCTATGGTTTCTAATAAAAATACAGAAGCATCCAAACACATCATGGATACTTGTATAATATCTTGTTCTAATTTGGCTATAAATCGATGAGTTGAACCAAAATAAGTTGAAATTTGTGTAAAATTTAAAATTTTAAAATAAATCTCCAAGGCTTCATCCTTGTGAGCAATTTTTTTATTGTCGATGAAGATTGTATCACATTTAGTTAAGATTGTTTTTAAAATGGTTATCAATTCTGTATCTAAGGCTTGATTCACATATATCGTAGTTTCTGCTAAAAGTTCTCTATAGCTATTTAATCGTTCAATAGCTTTATTACAATCTGAACGTATTAATGGTTTAAGCCCTGTCAAAGCCTTTCTTAAGATTCGTAAATCCTCTTCTGTAAGAACTGCAGAATACATTTCTTTACTCCTTGAGATTAAATTGTGAGCTTCATCCACTAATACCTTTGGTTGATAGACAGAATTTTCAAAATACCGAATTAATCTTACTCTTGGATCAAAGACATAGTTATAATCAGCTAAAATTACATCACAATAATAGGACAAATCTAAACTAAATTCAAACGCACAGATACGAAATTTGTTTGCTACTGTACTGATAATTTGTTCATCAAAGGTATCCCAATTTTGAAATATGTATTCTATTGCTTCTCTGATTCTGTCAAAATACCCAATAGCGAAAGGACAGTCCTCTGGTTTACAATTTTTAAATTTTGAATTACAAATTTTATTTTTAGCGGTTATATTTATGGTTTTTATTCTCAAGCCTTTTTCTTCTAATATTTTTATTGCAGCTAAGGGGGCATTTTTTCCACTCCCTTTAGCGGTACAATAAAATAACTTATCCTTGGCTTGTAAAGTTTTTAATGTAGCAAATAGGGTTGCCATAGTTTTTCCTATGCCAGTGGGAGCAATTGCATAAAGAATATCCTTTGTTTTCATAATTTGATAACATGCTTTCATCATGTCTCTTTGACCTGGACGCATCATAGAAAACGGAAACTTAATAGACTGAATTGTCTCTTCTTTTCGCTTTATAGCCTCTTGATTAATTTCTACCCACTCCATATATTTTTCTAATAAAAAGAAAAAATAATCCTCTAGTTCTTGAGTATTTACAATATAATCAAAAAGTTTCGTTTTAAAATCTATCGTTGATACGTAGGTTAATCTCATATGAATTGTTGTCATTTCATTTTCTAATGCATATAAATAGGAATATACCTTTAATTGTGCTAAATGGTCTTCTTTAATTTCTAACTCTTCAAAATCCATTTGTGTGGATTTTATTTCTTCGATAATAATCTCATCATCTATATTTAATACACCATCTATAAAACCATGCAAAACTATAGGTTTATTATGATAGGTCATTTCCTTTTTTATATAAACTTCACTTTTACTTTTATCATTATATTTTTTTTGTAGCAATTTATGCAATCTGCTACCTTCTTCATAATCCTGTGATGAAAAATATTCACTTGTCAAATTACCTGATCGACATACATATTGAGCCAATTCCTTAACAGCAATTTTTATTTCCATATTTTCACCACCTATTTTTAATTATATCATAAAATGATCAATAAAATCTAAAGGATATAAAATAATTATATTTTCTAATGCTCTAAAAATACGTTTTTATTTAACTTTTAAGACTTATAAATACTCTTTTTTAACTTATATAGTTCTTTAGTTTTTTTTTAAATAAAAGCTAATTTTAAAATCATTTAATCAAAAAATAAAGTTCGACGCTTTGTGGTTATTTTTTTAGTTCATTCGCCAAAAACGCAATCTTTTATAAAATAAAAATTGGTTCATTTTTTTAGTTTAGAACCAATTTTTATTTTTCTATTCTTCGACTTCAGATACTTGCTCCACTATCGTATTCTCTGAATTAATTTCTTCAGTAACCGATGTTGGAGTTTCTGTCATTAATGATTCTTCTAGATTTTGTTCTTCCTCATCAATCTGACGATCTACAATCGCTGTATTTGCAATGGATTGATCTCCCTTAAGCTTTATTAGTATGACACCTTGTGTGTTTCTTCCAGCTAAAGAAATCTTATCAATATGCATACGGATGATAACTCCTTTATCTGTTGTGATGATCAAATCATTTGCATCACTTACACTTCTTAAAGCAACTAGCTTACCATTTTTAGCAGTTACATTAAAGGCTTTTACTCCCATACCTCCACGACTTTGTAATCTATATTCATCAATTGTGGATCTTTTTCCATAGCCTTTTTCTGTTACAATTAATATTTCATTTCGAGTCTCGGTAATAATACCCATTCCCACCAAATGATCTTTTTTGGATAATGCAATTCCCTTTACTCCTGTAGCACTTCTACCCATTGGTCTTACATCTGTTTCTTTAAAATGAATTGCCTTACCATTAGAGGAGCCTAAAACAATATCACGATTTCCGTCTGTTAATTCTACCTGTAGCAATTCATCATTTTCTTGAAGATTAATAGCTATAATACCATTTGTTCTTATATTTTTAAACTGAGATAATGCTGTTCTTTTAACTGTTCCTCTTGTTGTAGCAAAAAACAAATAAGAATTTTCATCATCTAAGGAGTGAACAGAGGTGATAGCAGCAAGCTTTTCATCCTGCTGAAAGGTCAAAATATTAACAATAGGTAATCCTTTCGCAGTCCTAGAGGTTTCTGGGATATGATATCCCTTAATAGCATACACTCTACCTTTATTCGTAAAGAATAACAAATAGTTATGTGTCGAAGTTGGAATAATGAATTCTACATCGTCATTTTCGTTAGTTTTTATTCCACTCATTCCTACTCCGCCACGACTTTGAGCTTTATAGGCATCCTGTTTCATACGCTTTGCATACCCATTATTAGTAATTGTAATAACGACATCCTCACGAGGGATTAAATCTTCATTTTCAATACTAATATCTGTACTTAGGCAAATTTCAGATTTACGTGGATCATTAAACTTATTCTTTATTTCTAATAGTTCTGCTTCAATAATTGATTTCTTTTTCTGTTCATCAGATAAAATTAATAGATATTCCTCACAGGCACGCTTTAACTCTGCATGCTCTGCCAATATTTTTTCTCTATTTAAGCCTGATAATCTTCTTAACTGCATATCTAAGATTGCTTGAGCTTGAATTTCATCTAAATGGAAATGCTGCATTAATTTTTCTTTTTCTGTACCATCTGTAGTTTGACGAATGATTTTAATTAGTTTATCAATATTGTTTTGAGCAATAATGTAACCATCCAAAATATGAATACGAGCTAAAGCTTTATCTAAATCAAACTTTGTTCTGCGCGTAATAATTTCTAATTGATGTTTTAAATATACCTCTAGTGCCTCTTTAAGTGTGATTGCCTTTGGCTGGTTATCTACAAGACAAATCATATTCATACCAAAGCTTGTTTGAAGCTGAGTATATTTATATAGATTATTTAACATAACCTCTGGATTAACATCCTTACGTAATTCAATAACTATTCTAATTCCTGCACGCCCAGACTCATCTCTTAAATCTGTAATACCTTCTACAATCTTATTTTTAGCTACCTCTGCTATACGCTCAATTAGTTTTGTTTTATTGACCATATAAGGGATTTCTGTAACAATTATTTCATTTTTACTATTTTTCAAATGAACAATTTCCGCTTTTGAGCGTATAACAATAGAACCATTTCCTGTAGTATAGGCGTTTCTTAACCCTGTTCGTCCTAAAATTTGTCCACCCGTTGGGAAATCTGGTCCTTGAATAAATTGCATTAATTCTTCACTTGTTATTTCAGGATTATGAATGACCTCAATAACTCCATCAATGACCTCCCCTAAATTATGCGGAGGAATATTTGTAGCCATACCTACAGCTATACCAGTAGTACCATTTACCAATAAATTAGGGAATCTTGAAGGTAATACTAGAGGCTCTCTTTCTGTAGCATCATAATTATCTCCAAAATCAACAGTATTACGATCTATATCTCTTAGCATTTCCATGGCAATTTTACTCATACGAGCTTCTGTATAACGCATTGCTGCTGCTCCATCACCATCAATATTACCAAAGTTACCATGTCCATCAACTAAAGTATAGCGATAACTAAATGGCTGAGCCATACGAACCATTGCCTCATATATAGAAGAATCACCATGAGGATGGTATTTACCCATAACATCTCCAACTATACGTGCAGATTTTTTATGAGCAACATTTGAAAATATTTTTAATTCATTCATTCCATACAAAATACGTCTTTGAACTGGCTTTAACCCATCTCTTGCATCAGGTAGAGCTCTGGCAATAATAACTGACATAGCATAATTTAAGAATGAAGTTTTAACTTTATTATTAATATCTAATTGTTCTATTCTGTCATATTCTTGTTTTTCTAATTCAACAAAATTTTCTTTATCTTTTTCCATACTTCAAACCTCTCACTCTTAAATATCTAAGTTATTTGCATAATGTGCATTTTCCTGAATAAATATCTTACGAGGATCAACATCCTCTCCCATTAACATTTCAAAGGTTTGACTTGCTATAGTCGCATCCTCTAAATGAACTTGCACAAGAGTTCTTAAGGCTGGATCCATTGTTGTTTCCCATAATTGCTCTGGATCCATTTCACCAAGACCCTTATAACGCTGTACATCTGGTTTACGTTCAGGATATTGCTTTTTATAGTCTTCTAACTCCTCATCAGAATAAGCATAATAAACAGCCTTACCAAATTGCGCTTTGTACAAAGGAGGCTTAGCAACATAAATATAGCCTTTTTCAATCAATTCTGGCATAAATCTAAAAAAGAACGTTAAAAGTAAAATGCAAATATGCTCACCATCTACATCGGCATCGGTCATGATAACTATTTTATGGTATCTAGCTTTAGTTATGTCAAATTCTTCGCCAATACCAGTTCCAATAGCTTGAATCATAGATAAAATTTCATTATTACTTAGTGCTCGTTCTAATCTCACCTTTTGAACATTCAAGACTTTACCACGAAGTGGTAATATTGCTTGATATTCACTATCTCTTCCTGATTTAGCAGAACCTCCTGCTGAATCTCCCTCTACAATATACATTTCAGATTTGGAAGGATCTTTACATCTACAATCTGCTAATTTAGAGGCAAAGCTTAAATTATCTAATGGTGATTTTCTACGAGTAGCTTCTCTAGCCTTTCTTGCAGCGATACGAGCACGAGACGCTAATAAACACTTATCTATAATTGCTTTTGCATCATTAGGATTTTCTAAAAAATGTCTATCTAACGCTTCCCCTAATAATTGAGAAACTATAGCACGAACCTCTGTATTTCCTAATTTTGTCTTGGTTTGTCCTTCAAATTGTGGATTAGGATGCTTAATAGAAATAATAGATACTAATCCTTCTCTAACATCCTCATTGTTGATTTCTTCATCCTTTTTTAATAGATTATTTGTAGTTGCATAATTCTTTATACATCTAGTTAAAGCTAGTCTAAAGCCCTCCTCATGAGTACCACCCTCATGAGTATGAATATTATTGGTAAAAGAATAGATAAGACCTGTATAGGTGTCATTATATTGTAAAGCTACCTCCACTTGTATATTATCCTTAAAACCTTCACAATAAATAATTTTAGGTTCTATTAATTTTTTACCCATATTTAAGAATTCTACGTATTCCTTAATTCCACCCTCATAGAGATAAACATTTTCTATAGGTGTTTCTCCTCTTTTATCTCTCAAAGTCATTTTAATGCCTTTATTTAAAAAAGCCAATTGCTGAACTCTTTGACGTAACGTCTCATAATTATATATGGTAGTTTCTGTAAACATCACAGGATCAGCTTTAAAGATAACCTGACTTCCTGTATGATGTGAAGTTCCACTTTCCTTTAAATCATACTTTACTTTTCCTCGCTCAAAGCGCTGTTTATATTTTCTTCCATTACGACTAACAATGACCTCTAGCCACTCAGACAAAGCATTAACTACTGAAGCTCCTACTCCATGTAAGCCACCTGAAACCTTATAAGAGCTTCCGTCAAACTTACCACCAGCATGTAGGACTGTAAATATAGTTTCTACTGCACTTTTTCCCGTTTTTGGATGTATATCTACAGGCATACCACGTCCATCGTCTGTTACACTAATTACATCACCATGTAAAATTTCTACTTCTATATGAGAAGCGAACCCTGCTAAAGCTTCATCTATTGAATTATCTACAATTTCCCATACTAAATGATGCAGTCCAGCAGGACCTGTTGTACCAATATACATACCAGGGCGCTTACGAACCGCCTCTAAGCCCTCTAATATTTGAATATTTTCCGCATCATAATTTTTATACTCTTTTTCCATAACATTTACCTCTCTATAATCGTATAATTTGAGCTTCTTTTAGTAAGTCATCAGGAATATTAAAAAGAGAAGTAGTTGTAATAAACGTTTGATCCTCTTTTTTTATATATTCCATGATATGATTGATTCTTTTTTGATCTATACTAGCAAAAACGTCATCCAGTAATAATATTATATCGTGACCTTTTCTTTTATAAAGTTCCTTTAAAGATAACTTGATCGCCAAAACAGCATTGCGCATTTGACCTTCAGATGCAAATTCCTTAGCTTCCTTGGTATCTAATTCTATTTTAAAATCATCTCTATGTAATCCTAAATTTGTCGTTTTAGAAAGAATATCATAGGATAGCTTAGCTTGGAAGGATGCTTCTAAATTTGCTATATCATAGCTACTAAGGTAGGTCAATTTAATTTTTTCACATTCTAATTCTTCACACACACAAGATAATATTTCATTTAAAGATGCTAGAAATCCTATTCTAACATCATAAATTTTATAAATATATTCCATTAGTTGCTTCGTTATGACCTCTAAAATTGTTTTTTTCGATTCTGTATATTTTTTTAATAGCTCATTTCTCTCTTTTAATAGCCTTTTGTAGCCCGTAATGGCTCTTAAATAGGTTTTATCTATAAGAGACAGTTCTAAATCTAAAAACCGTCTACGGCTGGATTTAGAGCCTAATATTAAATCCATATCTGTAGGAGAAAACATAATAACTGAAATTTCTCCAATAAAATCACTCATTTTAGGATAAGATATGTCATTAATATAAACCTGTCTGCCTTCTTTAGAAAGCTTTAATTCGAATTTCTTTTTTTCTTGAACTACAATATTAGTTTTAGATTCATGCTGTAAAATTAATGTTTCATAAGTTGTTGTTCTATGACTTTTTGATGTGGATATTAAATATATTGCTTCTAAAATAGAAGTTTTTCCTGTTGCATTAGGACCTACAAAAATTACAATCTTATTTTTAAAATTCAAACTTAAACTTTGAAATTTTCTAAAGTTTTTAAGTTCTATAGATTGAATCATTCCATTCTATACTCTTTTCCTAAAATTTGGACAACATCCTTAGGATAAAGTTTTCTACCTCGACGTTGTTCTAATTCTTGATTCACATACACTTGATGCGAAGCTAAGAAAAACTTTGCCTCTCCACCACTTTGAATCACATTTTCCATCTTTAATAGTTGCTGTAATGTAATAAATTCTGTTAGAAGTTTTATCTGCTTCATTTTTTCACCCACATTCTATATGATTATATCATATAGGCTTAATTTTTGCAATAAAAAAAGTGTTTAGAATTAAGTTTATTTTTCACAAGCATATCCTATACGATAGTGATAAAAAAGCCTTTAAATTTGATTTTTAAAGGCTCTGAGACGATTTTATATTATTTTTATATAGATTTTTGAATTTAAAACATGAATTAATCCATACGTACAGGAAGAATCAATTGTGTTAAATTAGGATCCTTTTCTCCTCTAATTACAAAAGGACGAATTCCCTCTGAACAATTTAATGAAATTTCAGAAGATTCGAAACTTCTTAAGGCTTCTACTAAATATCTGGAAGAAAAGCCAATTGTGATTGGAGCATTCATTTGAACATCTAATGGAACAAGTTCTTCTTGAGCATCTCCTACAGTTGCATTAGTAGTAGATAATATTATATTTCTATCTTCATTAACTGTAAGCTTAATAATACTATAAGAAAGTTCATTTGTACTCATTTTTTCTCTTGGAGATAATAAAGACACTCTTTCAACTGCATCTAATAATTCATTTTTATTAAATTTAATTACAATAGGAAATGCTGGTGGAATAATTCTAGAAGTATCAGGATAATTCCCATCTAATAATCTAGTTTGAAACAATACATTCTTAAATTTTACTAACAATTTATTTGTAGCAAAGTATAAAGAAACTTTGTCATTATATGTATCCATAGCTCTTGACAATTCATCTAATGACTTATTAGGAATAGTTATATTAAAAGGTCTATAATTATCAATTTCTAGGATAGTTTGAGATAATCTAAAGGAATCTGTTGCAGTTACATTTAATTTTGTATCATTTAAAGAAAAATGAACTCCTGTTAAAATAGGCTTTTTCTCACTTTGTGCTGTAGCAAAGCTCGTTTGCTTGATCAGCATTTTTAAGCATTCAGAAGATAATTCTAAAGGATTTTCTAAAGTCACAAAATCAATATTAGGATAGTCTAAAGGATCCATTATATGTAGCTTATATTCTCCACGATCTGCTTTGATTAATAAAATTTTATCATCTAATAAGCATAAATTCACTTTTTTGGAATTAATTTTCCTAATTATATCTATAAAAAATCTTCCAGGGACAACAGTTTTTCCTGGCTTTGTAATTTCTAAAGAGGAATCAGAAATAAAGGTTTCTACTGAAATATCTGTATTAGATGAGGTAAGATATAGGTCAGAAGTTGTAACCTCCATTTTTATTCCTGTTAATATAGGCATTGGACTCTTAGCTGGTAAGCCTCTTGAGATAATGTTTAGATTTTCAAGTAAAATTTCGCGATCAATTGAAAAATTCATAATGTACTCCTTAATTAAAAATTAATTTTATTAAATATTATTATTACTATTATGAGTGTGGATTTGTGGATAACTGCAAAATCCCTCAAAATATCAATAAAATTATATCATAAATCTTTGTGGAAATCTATTAAATTTATCCACTTTTTATAATTTCTTCAAAATAATGTTTATAGCCATTTTTAATTCTTGATTTGTTTTTAATTCCTCTTCTATTTTAGTACATCCATTCATAATTGTAGTGTGATCTCTTCCATTTAAAATCGCACCAATTTTAGAATAAGTAAACCCAAAATGAGTTTTTAAAATATACATTGCAATATGTCTTGGTAAAACATATTTTGCATTTCTAGATTTTCCTAATAAATCAGCAGTACTAATACTATAAGTATTAGATATTACACTTAATGCCGCTTCGTAATTTCCTTTTTCCTGCGCTTTTTGTGCCTTAATTAATACCTCTAAAGCCTCTTTTGCTAACTCTAAGGATGGCTCTTTATTATAAACCTCACAATACCATAAAACGCGATTTAATCCTCCCTCTAATTCACGAACGTTATCTACAAAATTTTCTGCTATAAAGGTTAGGATTTTTTCATCTAATTGCTTATTGGAATTTTCTGCCAACTTTCTTTTTAAAATGTTAACTCTTTGTGGTAAATCTGGTTGTTGAATATCTACACTAACTCCCATTTGAAATCTTGAGGTTAAACGATCCATTATGCCAGTTAATTTTTTTGCAGGACAATCAGAAGTGATAACAATTTGTTTTTGTCTGCCTATTAAATCATTAAATAATTTGAAAAATTCCTGTTGGGATTTATTCCCTTGAGCTAGCATTTGAATATCATCTACTAATAATACATCTAGGTTTTCGTATTTTTCTTCAAAGGATGTCATATTTTGTGCTTGAACTGCTTTTATATAATCAGTAATAAAGTCTGATGCTTGAATATAAAGCACGTTATTATTTAAGTCATTTTCTATTATTTGGTTTCCGATTGCATGCATTAAGTGGGTTTTTCCTAATCCTACCCCACCAAAGATATATAAGGGGTTAACAAATACACCAGGCTGTTCAGCAACCTTAAGACCAGTAGAATAGCTTAATCGATTAGATTCTCCAACAACTAACGAATCAAAAGTAAAATTATTTTTTAAATTGTTTTTGTTTAATTTTATTTGTTTAGGCTTTTCTACTTTGATTTCCCCCTCACAAACAAACTTAAATTTCACGCGTAAATCGGTAAGTTTAGATACTATTTCTCCAATTTTTCTTGCATATAGATTGTTAATTCTAGTCTTTATATATAAGGAAGGCGTAAGTACATAAATTATGCCATTTTCATTTTTAAGAACTTTTTTTACATTTGAAAAAGTTTCATCAAAAGTTTCTTCTGCTAGACTAGCTGCTAATTTGTCTCTTGTTTTATTCCATAAGTCTTGATAAACATCCATAATATAACACCCACATTCTTAAATATAATAGCATAATTTTAAAATATAACAAGTCCTATTTTTCCACAAAAAATGTGGATAACTTTTAAAAGAAAGAACTCTATTATTTTGAAAAATGTGGATAAAAGTATAAAAAAATGGCTAAAAATAGCCAAATTTTAAAGAATTCTACAAATTCACGGGTGGATAAAATAGTAGACAAGTTATCCACATTTTTTTATTTTTTTTAAATATTTTTTTCAAAAGTTTTAATTTGAAAATTAATTCTTTTTTTATATTAAATTTTTTGAGAAAAAGTATTTGACATCTATCATATTTTTTGCTAGAATAATATAGCGTGGTTTCGTAAGAAAGGTAGGTATGAATTATGAAAAGAACTTATCAACCTAATAAACGTAAAAGAAAAGTTACGCATGGTTTCCGTGCGAGAATGGCTACAAAAAATGGCCGTCATGTATTAGCTCGTAGACGTAAAAAAGGTAGAAAACAATTAACTGTTTAATTTCATAATAACATTGACAAAACTAGTACAACCTGATCAATTTATAAAATTAAGGTTGTATTTTTTGTTTATTATGTAACTACAGGGGAAAAACTATGAAAAAACAATATCGCGTAAAGAAAAGTAAGGAAATAGAAGCGATTTTAAAAAGACATCGTATCTCTAGTTCACCTTATTTTACCATTTACATTAAAGAACAAAATCACGAAACCCAACATTTTCGTTATGCGATGAGTGTAGGAAAAAAAATAGGTAATGCTGTAGTAAGAAATCATATAAAACGTCAAATTCGGGCAATTGTACGTAATGTAAATATTATTCCGCAGGTTGATGTTTTTATAGTTGCAAAAGTGAAAATAAAAGATTTATCTTTTCAAGAAATTGAAAAAGAATTATGTTTTTTATTTCGCAAACAAAAATTACTTGTGAAAGGAGAAAATAATGATTCAATTTTTAAATAGACATAAGTCTAAACTTATAATGCTTGGATTTTTATTTATATTATTATTCGGATTAACAAGCTGTAGAACAAATTCTAATGAATGGACAACTAGACCTTATGTAGATGGTTGGGCTGGCTATTCTCAGGATTTTAAATTTAATTCTTCTTGGGAAGCAATGTGGGGATGGCCAGTTTCAATATTATCTTGGCCGATCGCTTGGATTTGTTCACATATAGGTAAAGGATTAGGAAATTCTTTCTTTTGGGGTATTTTATTTACTACATTGATTGTCAGAACCTTAGCTTGGCCTATTTATTCAAAACAAAATAGTATGAGCTTAAAAATGAGTTTAATGCAGCCAGAATTAAATAGAATTCAAAGAAAATATGGTAATCGTAAGGATCCACAATCTCAACAACAAATGCAAATGGAGACCATGAAAATATATAAAAAATACAAAATTAATCCTATAGGATGTATTTTACCTATGTTTATTCAATTTCCAATTTTTATGGCAATGTATGAGGTGGTACGACGTATCAATGCAACTACCTCTGAGACGATTCAGGGAGTTGAAGTTGTACATTATGGCACCTTTGCTTTACAAAATACAAAAATGTTTAATTTCTTTGAATTAAATACTTCATTCTTTGAGGCTACAGCAATTCAAGATAAAATCTTTGCGGTGGTTTTAGCTGTTGGCTTCGGAGCACTAACTATTTTATCTCAAAAACTTGCACAGAGAAAACCAAAATATATGAAGGATTACAATGCTAGATCATCAAATTCTAAGCAAGATCAGCAACAAAAACAGATGAAGATGATGAATTATGTAATGACGATAATGTTTGTTTTTATGTCTTTATCTTCTACATCCTTAGCATTATATTGGTTAATTGGTGCAATATATCAAATATTCCAAAGCTTTATTGGACGAAAACTAAATGAAATTAATTACTTCAAGGCTCAAAAGAAGAGTACAGTAATATAGGAGGTAGCTTATGCAAAAAAAGATAGAAATTATTGCTAAAACTCAAGAAGAAGCGCTTGAAGAAGCAGTAAAAAGATTACATTTATCAAGTGAAAAAATATTTATAAATGTTTTAGGCGAATTACCAGAGGGCTTAAATTGTGAGGCATTGGTTGATGTGAATTTAACCTTAGAGGGAAAAAAATATTTAGAAAATATATTAAAATCTTTTAATATAGGATATCAAATAGAAGCTAGATCTGTAGGGGATTCTCAAATCTATTTCAATATTGATAGTAATGAAAATCCATTATTAATTGGAGTTAAAGGCAAAACTCTTGATGCTTTACAGACTTTAGTTCGTGCATTAATTTCCTCATATACTAAGGATAAGATTATTGCCACCCTAGATATAGGTGCTTATAAAAGTAATAGAGTCCATCAATTAGAAATTCTTGCTACTAAGACAGCAAAAGAGGTAGCTAAATCAAAAATAAGTGTAAAATTAAAACCAATGAATTCTTACGAAAGAAGAATTATACATGAAAAATTAAGTGAATGGCGTGATGTTTTTACCGAGTCTGAGGGACAGGGAGAAAATCGTGCTATCGTAATTAAACCAAAAAATGTTTAAGTAAGTATAAAAGCCAAAATATATTGATATTTCAATGTATTTTGGCTTTTCTTTTTTTAATTATTTTGTATTTTGATAAGGATAATAATAATTAATTTCTTCATCAAAGGTTACATAATTTAAGTAGATTGTTAATAATAGATATCTCATATTATTCGTTGGATCAGAAATAATGATATGATCCTTACCAGCTGCTTCTAGTTTACCTTTAAAAATTTTGGATCCCCATTGTGAATTTTCAAAATTCATGTAAACAGAAACAGTTTTTCCTAAATTTAAACGTAAAATATTTTCAATATAGGATTGTTCATCAGACATATCGGTGTTTTGTTGTTGGTATGGATAATAACCACCTGTATAGCCTCCACCATAATAGCCATAAGGATTTGGGTAAAAATAATTCATGTAATTTTCCTTTCTTAATAACAATTTTCGTTTGGACTTGGAGCGTAAAAGCAATGCTGCTTATAGGTTCCACTATGTTGTTGGTTCCACCAGGTGCTTCTACATTCTTCTCCATGTGGATTATAGAACCATAATGCATTTGTTGCTGGATGAAATTTCTCACCTTCTAGAATACGTTTTGCTAGTTTTTTATCTTGTGAACGAGCGGCTTGATAAAAATATCCTTTTGAGGTTGCCTCAAAGCCTCCAGGCTTTTGCATTACAGCCTTTTCTACTGTATTGATTTTCTTGAAATCTAAACAATTAGCAACCGCACGATTTACACAAACATTTCCTACTAAAAGCATTCCCATTTTGCCTTCGCCTTCTGCTTCTGCTCGCATAAGCCTTGCTAACAATTGTAATTCTTTATCGGTATATGCTATTCTTGCCAGTTGAATCACTCCTTACAATTAACCATATGAAAAAAAATACTGAAATATAACAGAAAAATTAAAATACAAATTGACTTTTTTTTGTTTTGTTATACAATAAGTATTATAAATAATAAATCTATGAAAAGGACGAATTTATTTAATAAATTATTGATAGAGAGCCTACATATGGTGGAAGGTAGGTAATAATAAAATAAATTAGAACACCTTTGAGAGCTAGAAGAAATTGAGTAGAACTAGTCGTATATCCTGTCGTTAAAGGATCTTGAGTGCTATAGAATCATTCTATAGAAGTAAGGTGGTACCACGGAAAATTTCGTCCTTAGCATTTCGCTAAGGGCTTTTTATTATTTAGGAGGAAACATGAGAACAAGAGTAAAAAAATTATTTGTAAATGCTAAAGAATTAGATCAGCAAGTCGTAACCTTAATGGGTTGGGTAAAAACCAATAGAGCCCAAGCTCAGTTTGGTTTTTTAAATATTAATGATGGAACCTATTTTGATAATGTACAGATAGTTTATGATGAAAAATTAAGTAATTTTAATGAGATTTCAAAGTATAGAGTGGGTATGTCAGTTCAAGTTATTGGTAAAGTAATATTAACTCCCGAAATGAAACAACCTTTAGAAGTTCATGCTGAAGAAATTACTATGCTTGGTGATTGTCCTGAAACCTATCCAATCCAACCTAAAAGACATACAAGAGAATTTTTAAGAGATGTAGCACATCTTCGTCCAAGAACAAATTTATTTAATGCAGTTTTTAGAATTAGAAGTGTAGCTGCTATGGCCATTCATCGATACTTTCAAGATAATGGATATTTATATGTGCATACTCCTTTAATTACTTGTGCAGATTGTGAGGGGTCAGATCAAATGTTTAAAATATCTACTCTTGATATGAAAAATCTTCCATTAATAAATGGAAAAATTGATTTTACTAAGGATTTATTTGGAAAACAGGCTTTTATAACAGGTTCAGGCCAACTTCATGGAGAAACCTTTGCGATGGCTTTTAGTGATATATATACATTTGGACCAACGTTTAGAACGGAAAATTCTAATACAAAGACTCATGCAAATGAATTTTGGATGATAGAACCAGAAATGGCTTTTTGTGATATCCATGAATTAATGGATATAGAAGAGGAAATGTTAAAATTTGTTGTGCAATATGTTCTTAATACCTGTCCTCTTGAAATCCAATTTTGCGATCAATTTGTAGCAAAAGGCTTAAAGGAAAAATTACAGAAATTATTGGACTCCAAATTTACTAGAATAAGTCACCATGAGGTCATTGATATCCTAAAAAAAGCAAACGTTAAATGGGAATTTTTGCCAAATTATGAGGAAGATATCGCTAAAGAACATGAAAAATATATTACAGAATATTTTAATGGACCAGTATTTATAACAGATTGGCCAAAGGACATCAAAGCCTATTATATGAAGTTGAATGCCGATGGTAAAACGGTTGCTGCAGTTGATTTAGTTGTTCCACAAGCAGGGGAATTAATGGGTGGCTCACAAAGGGAAGAAGATTTAGATAAGCTTTTAAGTCGCATGAAGGAGTTGAATATCAATTCTGAAGAAATTGATTGGTATTTAGATACAAGAAGATATGGTGGTTGTGTACATTCTGGCTTTGGTATGGGTTTTGAAAGGTTGGTTATGTACTTAACAGGAATTGAGAATATTAGAGATGCTATTCCATTTCCTAGAACCCCTAAGAATTGTGAATTTTAAATATATATGTAAAGTCCTCTAAACATAAGAGGCTTTATTTTTTACCAAAAATTACAAATTATTTTTCAATTCCAAATTTTTATAAAAAAACTTTGGTAAAAATACTTTTTTCTATTTCTTTTTTTTAGTCGCTATGTTACAATTATATAGTAAGAAACATATCAATTTATTATTATAAAATGTATGAATTGGTTAAAAAATTTGATAGTTAATTAAGGGGATTAAAAATGAAGATTGTACTAAAGAATTTAACTAAAGTCTTTACTAATAAGAAGACTAAATCAGAAGTAAGAGCTGTTGATAATTTAGACATTGAAATTCCAGATGGTAAGTTGGTGGGATTGCTTGGACCATCTGGTTGTGGAAAATCAACAACATTATTCATGATAAGTGGTTTACAAACTCCTACATCTGGTCAAATTTTCTTTGATGACATGGATGTTACGATGCTTGCTCCAGAAAAAAGAGGTATTGGACTAGTGTTCCAAAATTATGCCTTATATCCTCATATGACTGTAAGAAAAAATATTTTATTTCCATTAGAAAATATGAAGATTAGCAAAGCAGAGTCTGAGAAAAGAACTTTAGAAGCAGCCAAATTAGTTCAAATTGATGCCTTATTAGACCGTAAGCCAAGTGAACTATCTGGTGGACAGCAGCAAAGAGTTGCGATTGCACGTGCGATGGTAAAAAATCCAAACGTTTTATTGTTGGACGAACCATTATCTAACCTTGATGCTAGATTGAGACTTCAAACAAGAGAGGAAATCAAGCGTATTCAAAGAGAGACAGGAGTTACTACTATTTTCGTAACACATGACCAGGAAGAAGCAATGAGTATTTCTGATTTTATAGTTGTTATGAAAGAAGGAGTAGTACAACAAGTAGATGAACCACAGACAGTTTATGATGACCCAGCTAATCTATTTGTTGCAAAATTCTTAGGAACTCCTCCTATCAATGTTTTCACAGGAGAAATAAAAAATCATAAGGTCATTATCAATGATGAAGTGGTAATGGATACTGAATTTGAAGATCAATTAATTTATGTAGGTATTCGTCCAGAAGGCTTTATTGTGGATAATCATGGTAAATTCACTTGTGAACTAAGACAGGTTGAAGTTATGGGTAGAGATAGTTCAATTATTTCTACGAATCCAGCCTGTGAAAAGCCAACAATTCGTTCAATTGTAGATGCAGATGTAAAAATCCCTACATCTGGGGTTGTTAAATTTAATTTAAAGCCTAATAAAGTATTTTTATTTAATAGAGAAACGGAAGTAAGACTTGGAAGAGAAATTACACCAGTTCCTTCTCAAAATGAAGAAGAATAAGAGGTGGATTTAGATGGAAGTCAAAAACCAAAAGAAAGCGTGGCTTTATCTATTACCAGTTTTAATAGTTTTGGCCGTGTTTACATTTTATCCAATTATAATGTCCTTTGTTTGGGCATTTTTGGAAGGATATCGATTAAATACTCCAATTAGTGGAGTTGGAATTCAAAACTTTATAGAAATTTTTAAAGCAGAAGATGTAATTATAGGAAATAACTTCTTAAGAGCTTTGCAGAATACAGCAATTATTGCCTTTGTTACGGTTCCTTGTTCAACGATATTAGCTTTATTAATATCTGTTGCTTTAAATAGTATTAAGCCTTTGCAAAAAGCATTACAAACAATTTATTTCTTACCTTATATTACAAATACCTTGGCTATTGGTGCAGTATTTGCATTGATTTTTAGTAATCCAACCCAAACCTCTGGTGGAATTGTTAATGATATATTAAAAATGATGGGGTTATCTCAAATCCACTGGACAGATGGATCAAATTATCCAGCCAGCTTAGCATTAGTTTGTATTTATGATATTTGGTCAGGATTACCATTTAAAATTTTAATTATTTTAGGTGCTTTACAGTCTGTTAATAAGCAATGCTATGAAGCAGCTAAGATAGATGGTACCCCTCGTCGTAGAGTTTTATGGAGAATTACAGTTCCTCTAATATCACCTACATTGTCTTATTTATTAATTACAGGATTTATTGGTGCTTTTAAAGAATATAACTCTATTATTGGTTTGTTCAGTACAGGTGGAGAAAAAACACCTAAAATGGGAGCAAATAATTTCATGCTAACAATTGTTGGTATTGTATACCAGTATATTGATGCAGGTACGGCTACTCAAATTGGTAATTATGGTGTTGCCGCTGCAGGAGCGTTAGTACTATTTGCAATCATTATGGTTCTTACTTCTATAAATCTTTATGTAAGTAAGAAAAAGGTACATTATTAGGAGGTGCTGAACATGGAAGATACAATTAAAAATGGCGAAAACATATTAAAAAAACAAAAAATAGTCAAATATACTTCAAAAACTTTAATTTATATTTTCTTGATTGTTGTGGCAATAACTACGTTATTCCCATTCTATTGGATGATTAACACCTCATTGAAGTCAAATTACGATTATAGAAATCAAAATCCTCAAACCTTTTTGCCATCAACATGGCACTTTGAAAACTATCAATTAGCATTTCAAAATGGATTTTCAGAATATTTGATTAATACATTAATTGTTGGTATTACCTCAACAATTTTAGGGTTGATTTTTACAATATTAGCAGCTTATGCTTTTGCAAGACTTCATTTTAAAGGAAAAGACTTCTTGTTTAGTGCTATGCTTGCAACAATGATGATACCTGGAGAATTATTCCAAATTACTAACTTTATTACTGTTAATCAGTTACAATGGACAAATTCCTATATAGCATTGATTGTACCATTCTTGGTTAGTATATTTTATATTTATTTATTGAGAAATAATTTTAAACAAATACCGAATGAGCTGTACTATGCTGCAAAAGTAGATGGTACTAGCGATATGAAATATCTTTGGCGGGTTATGGTCCCACTTTCTATGCCGACCATCACTTCAATCACCATTTTGAAGCTGATGGGATCATGGAATTCATATATTTGGCCTCGTTTAGTAAACGTTACAGGACCAAAAATGGTTACGAACTGGATTATGAATGCGTTTAAGGATGCAAATGGCGAAACAAGCATTCCTATGAGAATGGCCGGTGTTGTGATAGTTTCACTACCTCTATTCTTAGTATTCGTATTCTTTAGGAAGTATATCATGAGGGGCGTTTCTAGATCAGGAACAAAGGGATAAAAGAAAAACAAAAAAGTAAAAAAGGAGAAAAGATGAAAAAGAAATTATTTGCCGCAGTTCTTTGTGCATTTGCAGGTTTAACATTAGCTTCCTGTGCAGGAAAGGACTATAGTCACACTATCAGATTTTGGCATACAATGGGTGACAATTTACAAAAAGTTTTAAATCCTCAAGCAATTGAGAAATTTAAAAAGGATTATCCTGATTGGGATATAGAATCTACTCAAATTGGTGGATATGATGATGTTAGAAATCAAACTATAACTTATATCGCTGCTGGTAAGAATCCAGACTTAGTTTATTGCTATCCAGATCATATCGCTGCTTACAACAGAACTTCTATTCAGGTTGTGGATTTAAATAAATATATCAATGATAGCGAAGTAGGTCTAACTGAAGCTCAAAAAGCAGATTTCATTGAAGGTTATTATAATGAAGGTTCTGCATTTGGAGACAATGCAATGTATTCTTTACCATTCTCAAAGTCAACAGAGGTTTTATATTACAATAAAACTGCTTTCGAAGATGAGGAATTAAAAGTTCCAACAACTTGGGAAGAAATGGAAGAGGTTTGTAGAATTTTAAAAACAAGATATAAAGAATGTACCCCACTTGGAATAGATAGTGAAGCAAACTTCTTTATTACAACTGCAGCTCAAAAGGGTGCAGGATATACTACAGCTAAGGGAGAAGAGCATTATATATTTGATAATGCTGAAAACAGAGCAACTGTAACAATGTTAAGTGAATGGGTAGAAAAGGGTTATGTTACTACTCAAGAGTTATATGGAGGTTATACTTCTGCATTATTTACAAACACTACAGCTGCAAGAGGCTTTATGTGTGTAGGTTCAACAGGTGGTGCTAACCATCAAAAGCCTTCTAATGGTGCATTTGAAGTTGGTATTGCGCCAATTCCAACTTTTGAAGGAAAAGATTTAAAATGTATTTCTCAAGGACCTTCTTTAGCAATGTTAAAGCAAGCAGATGAAGAGAAAATGAAAATGACTTGGATATTCATGAAGGATTATTTATTAACAACAGATTTCCAAGCAAGATTCTCAATGGCTTCTGGATATAACCCAGTTTTAAAATCAACTTATGAAAATCCAGTTTATAAAGAATTCCTTGAATCTTCAGATGGTTATGATAATATTGCTGCTTTGGCTGCAAAAACATCTTCTACTTTAAGCGATAGCTTCTTTGTATCTGATGCATTTGTTGGTTCTTCTACTGCAAGAGATGAAGTAGGAAACTTAATTAAGAATGTTATTGGTACTAATAAAATGAGTTTAGATAAAGCATTTGAATATGCTTTACAACAATGTAGAAAAGGATAAAAATAAAAAATTATGAAAAGCATTAACAAAATTATTTGCGCATTTGTTCTTGTCTTTTCGCTTCTTGTCCTTGCAAGTTGTGGGGAAAAAGATGTTGATTATGTTGCAAATTTAAAATTAGAAACTCCATATGAAAATAAAGAGTTTGTCAAAGATGGTATTGGCAAGGTAGAACTTTATCAAACTGTTGATGGTGATACAGCATGGTTTACTAGCGGAGGAGTACCAATTAAAATCCGTTTTGTTTCTGTAGATACACCAGAATCCACAGGACAAATAGAGCCATGGGGAAAAGCAGCTTCTAAATTTACAGGAGATATTTTAGAAAAAGCAACTACTCTAGTTCTTGAGTCCCATAATGGAGAAAAGCCTTCTCTAGATACAACAGGAACAAGATACTTAGCTTTTATATGGTATCGTTTGGACGAAACCTCAGATTTAAGAAATCTAAATCTTGAAATTGTTCAAGAAGGATTTTCTACCTCAAAGGTTACAGAGGGGTCTAAATATCAAACGGAATTTAATAGTGCTACTACTCAAGCTTTAAGAAAAAAACTACATGTTTATTCTTCTAAAAAAGATCCAGATTTTGATGATTCTAACGGAAAAGAGTTAAATATTAAGCAAGTAATTGAACAAGCAAAAGATTTATTAGGTTCTAGAGTTAATTTTGAAGCTATAGTAACTCGTAAAGATGGGAATTATGCATATGTTGAAAATGTAGTTGAGAATGTGAGATATGGAGTCCTTGTTTATCTTGGATTTTCTTCAACACTTCCTCAAGCCTTTAAACCAGGTTATAAATTGAGAGTCCATGGATTTGTTCAAGAATATAATGGACAATATCAAATTTCAGGATGCTCCTATGATTTGTTTGAATATGGATCTACATCTCCAGATTATACAAAGTTTGTTAGAGTATTAGATAAGAATGCAAGCCTAGAACCCACTGTTGTTACAGCAAAGGATTTGAATACAGGAAAAGTAAATTTAAAAACTCTTGTAACCATTAAGGATGTTGTTGTAAATGATATTTATATGAATGATACAATGGTAGATGATGGATTTGCGAAGGAAATGACTTTGACATGTAAAGCTGGTGGAGAAACTGTTCAGGTTAGAGTTTCAGAAATCTATGTAAATGGTGTTCCCGTTACAGAAAAAGATTTTAGAGGTGCAAAATCTAATATTGATAGTTTGACAGGTATATTAGATATTTATAATGACACTTATCAAATACGTTTGGTAAGTATGACAGATGTTGTATATAAATAAAAAAATTTATATAGAAGCATATTAGGAAAGGGAAAAGTTATGAAAATTAAAAAAATTTTAACCGTGCTGGGTTCAGTATTCTTAAGTGTTTTTGCAGTTATAGCTTTAGTAGCTTGTAGTGATTCTAACGCAGGCGAAGAAGCTATAAACAGACTTTCACTATTGTTAGATTTGGAAGTTGAAAAGGCAAAGGATAATGGTTTAGCAAGTAATCTTGAAGTACCATATAGTATTGAAGTGGATCATAAAGAATATGAGGTAACTTATACTACAAATTTAGGTGATAATGCTAAGGTTGTTCCAAATCTTGAGGATGAGGATAATAAGGTTTATATTATCGAAATTACTCAGACAGGTGAAGAACAAAAATTAACATTAACTGCAGAGGTTGCAAAAAAGACAAAATCTTGGGAATTTACAATTGCTAAAAAAGATGTTTCCATGTTAAAGACTCAGGCAGAAATTAATGCAATGGCTAACTTAAAGACCTATGCTCAATGGGCTGAGGCTAATAGTGGAACAGAAGTTGTAATTCAGGGTTGGATTACTCATGCATGTGATTATAGAACTGCTGGTGATGCTTGTGTTTGGTTACAAGATGAAAATGGCGGTTATTATGGATATAGAGTAAAGTGTACACAAAAAGATTTTAACGAATACTTCAAGGTTGGTAAGAAGTTAGCTTTAGCTGGTAAGGTTTCTCCATATGGTGGATGGCAAGAGCTAGGAGCTGGTGGTACATATTATGTAATAACAGATGCTGAAGATAAAACTTTTGAATATGAAGATATAACTTCAATTTGGAAAGCAAATAAGGCAACAGATAAAGCAGCTTTAGCAACTCAAAATAAGAAGATTAAGGTTACAGCAAAAATTACAAGTGTACCTGATTACAGTAGTTCACAAATGTCTATTGGCTTATCTGTAGATGGCAATGAATATACTGCTTTCTGTAAATCTAATTATTTTACAATTCCAAAGAATTTTATTGATGATTTAAAGGTTGGTTATACTGTTGAAATTTCTGGTGTTGGTGCTGTATCAAGTAATAAAGCACAAATTTGTCCTACCTCTGGAGATGCTATCAAGGTTGTTTCAAGAGAAGTAACTCCTCAGGATTTGGTAAATGGTGCAGTGGCTGAAATTAAGAAGCAAAATATTTCAACAACTTATTATGATTCTTTAGATAAAGCAATTGAATTAGTAACTAAAACTAATGATGATTGTAATGTGGCTTATGCACTATCTGATGTTAAAGGAACAGGTATTTCTTTAGCAGATAATAAATTAAGCGTAACTGTAAGCAACACAGAAGTATCAAGTGCTAAATTAACGGCAACTATTACTAAAGAAGGTGCAGAAAAACCAGCAACCTATGAATGGAAAATAACTACAAAGACGGATAAAGATGTAATAGCTGATCTTAAGAAGGCTGTTGCTAATCAATCTATTACTACAGTCTTTGAGCCAGTTAGCAAAGATGCTCGTCAAGAATTATTAGAAGTAGTATCTCCTTCCAAGAAAGAAGCTAAGGTTGTATACTCTGTTCCAGAAAATGAATATATTAAAGTTGGAGTTAAAAAATCAGGTACTCCTTACTTTGAAATCTTAAAGGATGTTCCAGCTGAAGAAAAAGCAGTAAAAATTGTTTTAACAGCAACGATTACATATAATGAGACTTTAACAGAGACTGTAACATTTACAATCACTGTAGGTGTTCCAGCTGAAAATCCTATGCTTGAGAAGGCAGAGGATGTTAAAGTAGATCAACCTTTATTAATCAAATTTACACAAGGTAATTTGAAGAAGGATTTCTATTTAACAGGCTTGATTGAAAATCATTATTGTGCAACTACTGAAAAAATTGAAGAAGCTAAGAACTTCTATTTAGAAGCTGTAGATGGCGGCTACCATATTTGGTTATTAGGTGCAGATGGTAAGAAGCAATACATGAATGTTATTAAGAATGGTACTTATATTAATGCTGTATTTGAAGAAAAAGCTAGCAGTGTTTGGACGTTCAATACGACATTAAAAACATTTACTACTAAGTTAGATAATAAGGATTATTTCTTAGGAACGAAAAATGATGCATCTTATACGACTTTAGGACCAGTTGCTGATGCTTCTAAAGCCTTCTATGCTAATTTCTATGTAAGTAATGTGTTTGAAGCTGATAAGCCATATGTTATTTCTTTAAACCATGAAAAAAATAATAAAGTTTATTATTTGAATGGAAAATTAAGTGATTTCTATGCAGATACAACTGAAAAAGCTGCTGATGCTTCTCGATTCTTCTTTGAAAAGACAGAGGAAGGATATTATGTTTATATCAAAGGAGAAGGAACTGCAAAGAGTTATTTAAGTCTTATTAAAGATGGTAACTATACGAATATTAAATATTTAGACAAGGCTACAACAGCTTGGAATTATAATGTAGAGTTAAATGCATTAACTGCAGTTATTGGTGGTGCTGAATTCTTTATGGGTACATCCAATACAGGAACTTATAATACATTAAATGCTGTAGCTGTAGATAAAGCAGATAAAAACTTTATGGCAATAGCTTTACCAGCAGTAGCTGGTGATGCTACTGAGCCAGACGTACCACAAGAATATAGTGGTGTGGTTACAGCTGTTGGTTTTAAAGATGATACTTCTAAGAATCAAGTTAGATGCTTTGCTTTAGTTCAAAATTCAGTTTATCCTTTTACTGCTAAATATGTTTCTATGACTGTAGCAGTAAGTGAAACAATGACTGTTGAAAAAATTCATCAGGATTGGGAAGCTAAATTTACAAAGGGTAAAGAAGTTGTTTTGACAAATGGAGAAGAAGGTGCTTATAATGGCTTGAATCAATATGTGCTAGAATCTTTAGATGGAGTAACAGTTAAAGGCTAAGGAAAAAATCCTTCAGTATCTGATATTACTGGTTTAGTTACTTCTGGTGCTGATTTAACTAGTAAGCAAGCATTATTAGTTAAAGTTTCTGGTATTTGTGTTGTTGATGGTACTAAATATTACATTCAAACAGCTGAAGATAAGAAAATTCTTATTTATTTTGATAGAGCTTTCTATGAGGCAAATGCAGCTGAGCTTTTAGAGGCTGGAAAGGAATATACGGTTTCAGGATTCTTAAATTGGTTTAATAATCCTCAAGTAACTCCTATTGCTGAAGGAGCGGTTGTTGAAATTCTTCCACAGAAAACAGTTGAAGGAACTGAACTTGTTATGGCTGATTTAGGTTTTGAAAATGCAACTCCTATTTCATGGGTTAAGTTTACAGATGGTGAATTAAGAGCAAGTGCAGGAACAGGCTCTAACGCACCTACCTATTATACTAGTGGAACTGCACTTAGACTTTATAATGGTAATGTTTTGACAATTAAATCTAATAAAAAAATTGTTAAAATTGAATTTACTTTTGCAGAATCTCATCCATTAACTGAAAATTTAAAAGTTAATGATGGTACTATGGACTATACAACTGGTGTTTGGACGGGAGAATTAAATGAGTTCGTTCTTACAAATACTGCTTCTGCACAAGCAAGACTTCTTTCTATAAAAGTTACTTATGCTGAATAATTGATAAAAAAGTTTTGAGATAAGGCTTTAAAGTCTTATCTCTTTTCTTTTTGATAAAAATATTAAAATATGCTATAATCATAGTGAAATAAAGGAGGAGAGTCATATGAAAAAAATTTATGCTTTTATTTTACTGCTGTTTTCTATTTTTGGCTTGACAGCTTGTGAGGATAAGCCTTCTATCCCAGTGGTAAATCAATTCATAGTTATTTTTGATTCTGTAGGAGGAAGTTCAGTTCAAAAACAGATAGTAGATAAAGGGAATACTATAACGAAGCCAACAGATCCAACAAAGGATGGATACACCTTTGAGGGATGGTATTGGAATAATGAACTATTCGTGTTCACAACGATTATTGATCGTGATATGACATTAACTGCACATTGGTCTAAATTAGAGTTACAGTATACAGTAGAATTCGATACGGCAGGTGGTAATGCTATCGCAAATCAGGTGGTAAAACATGGGGATAAAATTGTTGAACCTATACAACCAATTAAAGAGGGATATACCTTTGATGGCTGGTTTTTAAATGATAAGCTGTATGATTTTTCGCAACCTGTATTGTCTAATTTAAAATTAATTGCTAAATGGACTAAGAAGGTTGAAGTTGGAGAGCTGACAGGATATTATGAAGCAATGAATGGACATTTAGACTCAACTTTTAAAAACACATTGCATACACTTTTAAAGGAAACGCATAATAAGAAGCTATCTTATTCGCCAGAAACTTGGACAGCTTTGAAGGAATTAGATGAGGATCCTAATAACTCTGACAATATAATTTGTATATATACTGGAAGATCTATTCCGAAAGCTAATCAAGATACAGGTTCCTCAGGCAATAATATTTGGAATCGAGAGCATTCATGGCCTAATAGTCACGGCTTTGGTTCTAAAGATTATGCTGCCTATACAGATATACATCATTTATTTGCTTCCGAAAAAAATATTAATGCTACACGTGGAAATAAAGATTTTAACGTAGTGACTAATGGCAATTCAGATTCCTATGGAAATAAGTGGAACAATACCTTTTTTGAACCTAGAGATGAAGTAAAGGGAGATTTGGCTAGAGCTATGTTCTATTTGGTAGTTCGTTATGATGATCCTCAAGAATTAGATTTGGAATTAAATGAAAGTGTTACAAGCTCTTCTTCTAATAAAACTGGGCAGCTAGGAATACTTTCTGTTTTGCTTGAATGGCACAAATTGGATCCGGTAAGTGAAAAGGAACTTGAAAGAAATGAAAAAGCTTATAAAATTCAAGGAAATAGAAATCCTTTTATAGATCATCCAGATTGGGTTTCTTTATTATATCCAAATGCGTAGCTAAAAAGGTGAAAAATGAGTTTGAAAAGAAAGCAAAAAAAGACTAAAATTTTGGGATTGGTTATTGTATCCCTTCTCTTAATTGTTTTGGTACTAGGTATTCTTTTTGGTGCTGGTATCCTTCAATTGAAAAAGGGTACCTTTGAGGTATCATTTGAAAATAATGGTCATGGAGAAAAAATAGAAAGCATTTCAGGAATTCGTACTTTGCATGAGCTTCCAGTTTTAGAGGAAGAGGGCTGGAAATTTGAAGGTTGGTATTTAGATAAGAATTTAACTGAAAAAGTACAATCTGATTTTCAATTGCAGAAAGATATAATATTATATGCAAAGTGGACGAAACTTACGAATGATACAATATGTATTGTTTCCTTCAATTCTTTAGGAGGAAGCGTGGTAAACTCAAAGAGTATAGAACAAGGAAAAAAGCTAATTAAGCCTATCGATCCAGTTTTAAAGGATAAGGTGTTTGCAGGGTGGTATAAGGATGAAAACTGTTCAGAGCTTTGGGATTTTGACGTTGATGTTGTAACAGAAGACATTACTCTTTATGCAAAATGGAAGGATATAGAGGATAGTGTTATTGAAGAGGGAGAAGTATCTATTCATTTTTTGGAGTTGGGAAATTACTATGCTGGAGATAGTGTTTATATTAAGGCAGGAGAAGTGGACATATTAATAGATGCAGGCTCAAGAGCTTCAAGCTCTACTACAATCCATAATTATATTAAGGAATATTGTACAGATAGAAAACTAGAATATGTTATTGCAACGCATGCGCATCAGGATCATATTGCTGGATTTGTGGGGACTTCCTCTAATCCAGGTATCTTTGATTTATACGAATGTGATGTAATTATTGATTATGCTTTGAAAAATACAACGAGTTCAGTTTCAAAAAATTATGAGACAGCTAGAGATAAAGAAGTAGCCTTAGGGGCAAAGCATTATACGGCAAAGGATTGTATAGAAGGTAATAAGGGCGCCTCTAATATTTATCAAATTACAGATGAAATAAGCTTAGAAATATTGAATCAAAAATATTATTATGAAAAAACCTCTGATGAGAATGATTATTCAGTTTGTGTGATGTTACACTATGGGGATAATAGGTTTTTATTTACTGGTGATTTAGAGGAAAGTGGAGAAAAGTCCCTTGTTCAACTTAATTCGTTATCTCATTGTAAAGTATTTAAAGGTGGTCATCATGGATCTAGGACCTCCTCTAATGAAATACTCTTATCTAAAATCACCCCAGAGGTTGTCTGTGTCTGCTGTTGTGCAGGGTCTAGCGAATATACAGATAATGTTGATAACATGTTTCCTACACAGGAATTTATAAATAGAGTTGCCAAATATACAGAAAGAATATATGTTACCTCTTTAGCTAAATATACAATTGCTACTAATAAAGAGGGAAAAGAATACCCTAAGGTGAATGGCTTTACTTCAATGAATGGAAATATTATTGTTGGTTTAGATTCATTTGGAGAGGTTAAGGTTTCTTGCACAAATCATACAATCCTTTTAAAGGATACAGAATGGTTTAATTCTATACTTACATTAAACAATGTTGAACGAAAAATGAGAACTTGGCCAACAAGATAAAAATGAAAGCACGGAAAATAAAATTCGTGCTTTTTGGTCTTTCTCATGGTATAATATATTAAACATAGATTCAAGGGAAGGGAACTATAAAGAATGGAAAAAATAAAAGAATATATTGAAAAATATGATACAATTATTATACACGGACATATACGTCCTGATGGAGATTGTATTGGAACTCAATATGGATTATATTATCTAATTAAAGATAATTATCCTCATAAAAAGGTTTATATAACTGGAGAAACGAGTGAGTTTATAAGCTTTATCGGTAGACCAGCATTGGTGGATGAGTCTTTATTTCAGGATGCTCTTTCGATTTGTGTGGATTGTGCTACAAGTGATAGACTGTCTGATACTAGAGTAAATTTAGCAAAGGAATATATTAAAATAGATCATCATATTCCAGTCGATGATTATGGCAATTATCAATATGTTGATATTACAGCTCCAGCTTGTTCTCAAATCATCACAGAGTTATATATGATGTATAGAAATGAATGGGAGCTTTCAAAGGAAGCAGCCCAAGCATTATATGTTGGTATTACAACAGATACAGGTCGTTTTAAATTTGATAGCGTGAATTCAAGGACCTTTCATGCAGCTGCAGTTCTTTTAGATGCAGGAGTAGATTTGGGATATATTGATAATAAGCTATCCGTAGAAAGCTTAAATACTTTAAAATTAAAGGGACATATCTTATCTAATTTTAAAATGACAGATCATGGCTTTGCTTATGCAAAATTGACAAGAAAGGAAGTAGAATCCTTTGGTGTGAGCTATGAGGATGCGGCTGCACAGGTTTCAACAATTTCTACGATTGAGGATTGTCCAGTATGGGCTCTATTTTTAGAATATTCCGAAGAGGAAATAAGAGTGCGTTTGCGTTCACGAGGACCTGTAATTAATTTGCTTGCAGAACAATACCATGGTGGTGGACATGCTAAAGCTAGTGGTGCCACCTTATACAATTGGGATGAATTAGAGGGCTTTGTGAATAAAGCAGATGAATTGGTTAAAAAATATAAATCAGCGAAGTAGGTTTTAATATGATTAAGTATGTTGGTGTTAATGATCATCAAGTAGATTTATTTGAGGGACAATATAAAGTGCCTAATGGCATGAGCTATAACTCATATCTTTTATTAGATGAAAAAATTGCAGTAATGGATACAGTTGACATTCATTTCTCAGATGAATGGATAATGAATTTAAAAAAGGAATTAAAAGGAAGTGTCCCTGACTATCTAGTTGTTTTACATATGGAGCCAGATCATTCTGCAAGCTTGCAAAACTTTATTAAAACTTTTCCAAATACGACAATTGTGGGAAATGCAAAAACATTTCCAATGATCACGCAATTTTTTCCTGAATTAGCTTTGAACCATAAACTAGAAGTTAAGGATGGAGAAATTTTAGATTTGGGTAGTATAAAGCTTAAATTTGTATTTGCTCCTATGGTGCACTGGCCTGAGGTGATGATTGCCTATGATTTAACGAATAAAGCTTTATTCTCAGCAGATGCATTTGGAAAGTTTGGTGCTTTAGACGTTGAAGAGGATTGGAAAGAAGAGGCAAGACGATATTATATTGGTATAGTTGGAAAATATGGGGTTCCTGTACAAACTCTTTTTAAAAAGGTTGCTGGTTTAGAGATACAAACAATTTATCCATTGCATGGACCTATATTGAAAGAAAATTTAAACTATTATCTTGATTTATATCAAACCTGGTCTAGTTATCAGCCAGAATCAAGGGGAGTGTGTATTGCTTATACCTCTATTTATGGAAATACGAAAAAGGCTATAGACTTATTAGTCAAGGAGCTTGGAGATTATCCGTGTGAGACATTTGATCTTGCAAGATGTGATATGTCACTAGCTATCAGCAAAGCTTTTCAATATGAAACTCTTATTATAGCATCTCCTACTTATAATGGTGGGGTCTTTCCACCTGTAGAAGCCTTTTTACATGGCTTAATAGAAAGAGGCTATCAGAATAGACACATAGGTATAATAGAAAATGGTTCTTGGGTTCCAGCAGTAAAGAAATACATTTATCAATATTTTGAAAAATCTAAAGATATAACTTTCATGGAAGAAAATGTAACGATTAAATCTTCTTTAAATAATGAAAATATATTACAAATAGAACAGCTAGTAAAAGCAATTAAATAAGCTTAATAAATTTATTTTTATTATCTTCTTTGAAAGAGAAAAATTATTTAAATAGTAAAAATGAAAAATATTACTTGCTTTTCTTTTCTAAATAAAGTAAAATAAAAAAGGACTCTAAAAAGGAGTTTCTTTTATAGGGCTATAGCCAAGCGGTAAGGCAAGGGACTTTGACTCCCTCACTCACAAGTTCGAATCTTGTTAGCCCTGCCATCAAATTACGGCGTAATATCAGGATATTTTGGATGGTTCCCTGTTATTACTTGTTGATAAGTGCATGAAGGAGTTAATCACTCCCTCATGCATTTTTTTTAGAAAAATACATAGGGTTGTGAAGAATGCATTCTCTTTGAATCTGTTTCTTTTGAGTTAAACAGTATTTCATAGTTTGTGCCAAAGTTGAATGACCAAGAAGTTCTTTTACACACATGATGTTAGCACCACTATTCATCATTAATGTTCCAAAGGTTCTTCTCAATATGTGAGGACTTAGATCTGTTAGATTTAGGTCCTCTTTTATTCTAGCCAAAATGGATGTGATAGCTGATGGTTTCATAGGACTTCCTTCAGATGTTTCAAGCAGATACACTGAAGGTTTATAAGATTTTAAATATTGGATAATCAATTCTTTCGTTTCAGGAAGAATGTATAGAAATCTCCCTCTTTTAGCTTTAGTTTGAAGGTTAGTAAGATATATTGAATCTTCATCAAAAGATATATTCTTAAGCTGTATTCTGGTAATTTCGGTTCGACGTACACCAGTTTCGATCATTAAATGAATTACTATCTGTTTTTTTAAGGATTGTGAATTGATGTATTCATACAGCTCATTAACTTGTTCAGGTTCTAAAAAAACTCTTAGAATATCATCTTCTTTAAACTTCTTAAACTTTAGGTCTGGCTTTTGGATTAAGTCCAATTCGTCAAGATAATTAAGCATTGTGATTAAAGCTCCAACTTCTTTATTTAACGTTGTAGCTTTAATTTTACCAACCCTAAAGGAAATATAGTCTTGAAGTGCATTAGAAGTAATTTGATTTGTTCTATATATTCCAATATTTTCAAAAAAAGAAACAATCATATTGAGTTTTCTTTTGTAATAGTTATATGTATTTAGATTTTCTTGTTTATGTTGTAGTAAAAAAATTCGCATAGAATCTCTTAATTCTAGCGATTTTACATCAGCTGTGTCAATGATGCTTTTTAGTAGCTGATTTATATTAATATTCATTATATAATCCCTCATTTCTTTATTTTTTAAAAAATGTAATCGGATTATACCATTTCATTATACCTATTATAGTGTTTTGTGAATTCAAATTAGTTAAAATTTATGCTGTCATAACCATGCTAATAAATGCTGATATTAATATCGCAATTGCAAAAAGGATAATGGAAAAGACTAATAGTTTTAACCATTTAACACGATGCTCATATACGACAGTCACTACGAAGTTTTCTGTTTCATCATTATTCATTGATGTAGAACATGAGACAACGCTTTGTTCAGAGAAAAATGAATCATTACAATAACTTTCTATATCCTCTTCAATAGAAGAAAGTGAAGTATTGTTTAAATCATATATTAATACTTTGCATAATGTTTTCATTTTTGTACCTCCTTAGATAAATCTGTGTAAACCAAATCATCGAGTGAAATATTGAAAATCTTGTGTAGTTTATCAAGTATTTCAATCGAACAATTTCTTGATCCATTTTCAAAATTTGTAATAGCTTGAGGTGAAATATCTAATTGACTAGCAAGAGCTACAACAGATAGTTTGCATCTTTTCCTAAGTGTCCTACAATTTTCATTAAGATGATAAAACATAAAATGTTACCTCCAATTAAAAAACATACTTGACACAAATCTTTAAGAGTTATATAATAAATACGAACAAATCTTTAAGATTTGTAATTATAAACAAAAAGAACGGCCTTTATACAAAAGCCTCACAAGAAAAATATTTTAATTTGAACTCACAAATAAATTATAACATATTATCTTGTGGAAATGTAGTATTCAATTGTTCTTTTTTGTTGAAATTTCAAAACTTAATATGGGACAAAGGAAAAGAGGTCCTTCTAAAAAGAAGCTCATGAAAAATTAAGGAACACTATTTCATTAATTTATCTAAAAGTTTACATGCTTCATCATATGTCAATTTAATGTCATTAGGATTTTAGAAAGATATTAAGTTTTGAAATAAAGCACAGAAACTGTGCTTCCTTTTAAACCCTATATAGTTTGCTGCTCAATAAGAACAGCTATCATATTGATTATATATGCACCTGACAGAGATAGAGGTAAACTGTATATTTGCTAGAGTAGAAGAACTAGATGCACTATCCAGCAAGGCCTACAACCTGGATATAAGAGGGTGTTGGGTGCTTTGTGGTGAAGCTTAAACCACACTTAAATTAAAAGAATATGGTCTCACCAATCATATGAATCTAAAAAATACTTGGGGCAAAATTGAATAGGTGGATATACATCTCCTAACTAATTTGTTTTACCTGGTATTTTGCTTCCAGGTATTTTTTCTTGTTCTCATAAGCGGCTTAGTTATGAATCCCCAAGTTTTAATTAAGCCACTTATGGGAGCAAGGAGATGTAGATAGCTGCAGTTGCCAAAGATTCTAAATTTCTTCTCTTTTAAATATACTGTTTTTTCATTTGGTGACTGCAGCTATCTACAATTCAAATAAATAGAAAGGACTATTACTGTATCATGGTAATAAAAGATATACAATTAGATTTAATTAAACCAAATAGTAGCAAGGCAAAACGTCTTGCTATTCATATAAGAAGAAATCGTATATCAAAACATCCAGCGATAATTATTGGAGAAGATGGTAAGTCATATTTATTCTTACCACTAACAACTAATGAGATATCTCAAACAAAAAGATTAAGCAGAAATCCTAACCCTAAATCTAGTGTACCATCCTATGTTATTTTCAGAATGCGTGCTAATAAAAAAGGAGCGTTCTCAGCTCCCCTAAATTGGACCTTAAGTCCACAAGATTATAGGATAATAGAAGATTATGCAAAATTCAAAATAAAATAAAAAAAGAATTGTGCCAGAAACAGCATATAACTGACGGACGGGCCTTGTAAACAAGGAACAATTCTTACATCTAGTATTTTAGCATATTGATTAAGCATTGTCAAATAAAAGAATAAGCAAGCCCCTCAATGAGGGACAGGCTTCTAAGACTAGTCGATAGTATCATACTATTTATATTATCTCCCAATTTACTCATGAGTTATCGACTAGTCCTAGAAGCTTACCCAAGCTTTAAAAAAATAAAACAAAGGAAGGTAATTATAAAATGGGAAAAACGAATTTTGAAAAATTAAAGGAGCTAAAAGAGTTTGAGGCAGCTCAAGTCATGAGTATGCTTCCAATGCATGTGGCTGAAGTTCAACAAGCTACAAGAGCAGATTTTAATTTGGATGCAGTAGATTTAGAGGAGAATTCTATTGAGATTATTACATCTTGGTTAAAAGATCCTTATGACGAGAAGAAAGGTTTTAAGATGTATTTATCAGGTGGAACAGAGTATATTACTCAAAAGAATCTATCTCACTATAGTCATTTAGAAGATACTCACCAGGATTTTAGCGAGAAATTTGATGGTGATGAAGAAGAGGACTAGTATATGGAAGAGTTTTTCACAAAGGAAAATTGCTGTAGGAGTATGTATGATACTTCTGTAGAGTCAAATCAAAATTGTATTGCAATTCTTAAGCCAGAGGTTTTAGGAGAAGAACATAGAAGCAAAGATAATCAACTTGTATTACTATTAAGTGGTTTTGGATGTAGGCCTGTGTCATCTGGTAATGCGTGTTATGTTAAGTTTTGTGCAAATGGATTTAGAACAAGAATTGAGCGTTATGACCTTTTAGGAATAGCAGATGAAGAAATAGAAAACTATGCTTATAAGCTAATGAATCCTTTTACTGAAGAAGAAGCTAAGTTTTTAATTCCGATCATTGAAAAATATTATAAAATGTTTGATGAGTTGGATCAAAATTTTAAGGATGATTCAACAAGTTATCTAAAAGAGAAATGGCATACAATATTAGCTAAGCTATCCACCTTTACCTATCAGCCCTATTCGAAAGTAGAATATATCAAGATAATGACATCACTAAGTTGCTCTGATATAACAAAACAGAAGCAACAAGAAATCAAAGAAAAGAAGATTGATTTGAATACGGATCCAGAATGTATTTTTATCAATAAGCTTTATAATAAACTTCATAAACTTATGGAGAAAGCCCATGAGTAAGTATGAAGTAGTAAGCTTTGAAGAACAGCACAACAAAATTGTTCAAGCTGCAGCAAAGGTTGGCCTATATCTATATGAATTTTGTAAGGCATTAAGTGATATGAAAGAAAGTAAGGCCTATGAGACAGCAGGGTATAGTTCTTTTGAGGACTATACCCTAAGAGCTTTAAATATTAAGAAAAGCCAGGCTTATACCTATGTGAAACTGGCCAATCAATATTCAAAGGATTTTTTCCAGTCAACTGGAAATATTGGTGTTACAAAGCTAGAGCTATTGGCCAAGCTTCCTGAAGAGGAGGCTTCAGCTTTTATTCAGGAGAATCGCATCGAAGATATGAGCGTAAAGGAAGTAAAAAGAACATTGGCCACTTACCAGGATAAAAAAGAGGAAGCTTCAGAAACTATTGCATCTGAAGAAACAATCGTTGAGATAGTTAGAGAATCTATTAAGGTAGATTCTTTTGGATCCTTTATAAAATCGAAGAGACTAGATAAAGGCTATTCTAAAAAAGAGACAGCAAAAAGGATTGGAATCCCTGTGAGCACCTATTCTGATGCAGAGACAGGGCATCGAAGCTTAGTAGGAAAGAACCAAAGCTTTTATAATTCCTTAATCCAAGTATTAGAGTTATCCAAAGAAGAAATCAAAGAACTTTACTCCTGGGCTGATAAGGAATGCTCGAAACGCAAAAAGCTAGCGAATGACTTAGTAGAATATGCTGTAGATAATCCAATCGTAAGTCAAATATTAAGAGTAGCTAAGGATAATCATTTTTCTGCAGATAAACTAGAAAAAGTCTTAAAGCAACTACATGCTGTTTAGGAGGGCATTATGAGAACAAAGTTTGATATTGGTGAAATGTTCTAAATCTTCAAACCCTTTCTTAATAAGAAAATATTTGAGAATGAAACTTGATTTTGAATATGCTTGTCTTCAGATAGAAGCATTCTCAGAGTATTTAAATAAACCACTTATAAATCAGCTAATTAGATTAAAAGAATCAGGCTTTTATGATGATAGGATGATTGATCACGTTATAGATTAATGCAATATGGTAGGGAAGACACATGTTTATTTTAAAGAAATTGGTAGCTAAAATAATTTCGAGTGTAGTAGGAACTATCCAGATAATACTAATTATTTTAAGATTATTAAATGTGATCACTTGGCCTTGGCATCAAGTATTTATGCCTCTGATTGCTGTAGCTGTTGTATCAATTTTATTTTCAATATTGATAATCATGCTTAAAGGTTTATTTAGAAAAAGAAGTTCATAGAAAGGTGGTATTAACTTGAAGAAAAATAAAATATTTAAAGAGATCGAGTGTAGGATTGTTGATGTGTCTGGAAGACCCTATGTTTCTTTAGATGACCTAGACAAAATTCAAAATGATCTATGCTTTACTAAGTCAGAACTAGATATACCTACTTTGAGAACAATTAAACGACTAAATCAGTCTATTGCTTTAACCTATAAAGCTTTAAAGGCAGGAGACGAACTTGATGTCAATGATATGATGGCTATAGTTCCTCTTTCACGTAAAAAGGTTAAGAAACTGGTTAAAAAGTCTATAGCTATCGCAAAGAAGGAACAGGATGTAAATATTTCGCATTTAGATCCACTAGAAGACTATTTAGCAGAAGAAGAGCCTTCTTTAAGCTTATCTAAGGAGGAAGCTGAGGAAATTATCTTAGGAAGTGTTACAGAGGCTCTAGAGCCATATTTGGAGCTTTTAAAAGCTTTATTAAAGAAGAACACAACAGAGCCTGCAAAGCCACAGAAAAAACAAAAAGAGGCAGCCAAACCTAAGCCAATCCAGGCAGAGAAAGTAAAGACAATAGACAACATTGCAGAAGATGTAAATGAAGAACTAGATGAAGCAATCGCTGGAGTTGACTTTGAGGCTTTAAAAAACAGTAAATAAAGAAGTTGTATTGCCTACTGGCAATAGATTTCTTAAGTAGAACGTATAGCTTAAGAATGTTGAATCCACCCCTACGTTTTACTTAAGAAGTCTTAGGACTTCTAATTACCTACCTTAGGTGTTATAGCCATTATTTTGGCTATAACACCACTTAAGAGGTAACATAATAGAAATCGAGTGTATAAGTATACATGAATTAATTATTCGATTGCTGATATCAAAGGAAAGGAGGTATCCACATGGCCAAAAACGAACAAAAAGACATATTTAAACTAAAAAACAATATGCAGTTTTGGAATAAGTATGTAGCGTTTCATGGAGAAACGATGAATGATTTTTATCGGCCCAGAAAACAAACGAAATATAAAACCAGAAAAAAGACGTATCGATACAAGTTTGGAAAAATCGAATGTTGGATAAAGGTTCAAATTATGATCATATCCTTTTATATGTCTAATGATGCGATAAAGAAAGGCTTAAGCTTCTTCATGATGGGAGAAACTATCCACGAACGATTATTAAATTATGGAAATACATATGATGTATCTACAGTGTATAAAGGAATCAAGACAGGCATTAGATTAGGCTTCTTTAAAGAAGAAAAGATTACAGAACATGATGGAACCTCTGATGAAAGCTTTTTTCATAGGAAGCTAATCCCTAACTGGGAGACAATCGAATACGTGATGAATATCTATGATGAGGATGATGTTTATATTAAGAACCTGGAGGAAACAGATCCAACAGCTGCAGTTCTTATCAAGAAATTCATACGTAAGCGCCCCTACAGCCTTACAAAGGGCATTGAGGATAAATGTAAGACTTACACAGAAAACGGCTCTAGGAGGAAGCCATATAAGAATAGTACAGAGATGTTTGTTAACTGGACATTAAAGGTTTCAAGCAAGTATTACTATTCAAATAAATTAACATTAAAATTCATACCAGACAGCTTAAAAAATAGAAAGGAAGTCATCAGCAAATCGTTTGCGAATCAAGCTTCTCCTTATGGAAGAATCAGCAAAGCTGATATTGAAACGTTTGAGGCAGTTGGCATTGAGGATCCATTCAATTACGTTGGATGGAAAGTTCCTGATGCATTAGAGGTACGAGCACAGAAGCTGGGATTTGATCTTTCTAGGAAAGGATTCATTCAAAGCTATCATTTTCCTAAGAAGTATGAAACTGGTGGCTTTCAAACAATAGATGATGTGTAGTAGAGCATATATCTTATGGGAGATAATAAAAGAAGTAAAAGAACAACAAAAGCAATCTGGTAGCAATAAAATTTAAAAAATACCCTCACTGAGGGTTTTTCGTGCTTGTGGTGATAAACCACTTTTTTTATGCTTATAATTACTTCAAAAACGCCACTTTTTACCAATAAAAGTAATATTTAAATCCATAATAATTCAAGCTCGAATCAACAAGAATTCCACTTTGAATATCAAAAACGCCAACCTAGTAGAAATTGTTTAAAGAAAGGTTTTTAAGGAAAGGGTTGATAGAAACTTATATTTGGTATAAATGGTTGGTCGGCCGTGCCTCCCTACTTATCTTACGTCATGCAGGGGGATTTATTCCTTTTTTTCCTTTTTTCAATATTTCAAGGGGGACTAGACCCCTTACTGACGTAGGGGTCATACTATAATGTTGAGCATTCGCTCTACTCACTTATGATGTTTCATTGGTAGTATTCTTTTTTTGATAAATCTGACCCCCTGCCCTTGTTTGCATTAACTTTTGTCGCAATTTTAGGGTGGTTTTGGAGGGGATTTTGTTCTTCGTATTTGCTTTCGTTTAGTGTAGCTAAACTTTTACTTCCTCTTTAATTCTTTAAAATTTATTTTACTTTTTCTTATGTTTTTGCTATAATTCAAGTAGATAGGTGAGACAAATTATATCAGTTTATCCTGGTATATTTTTGTTCTCACCTTTTTTATTTTTCAAAAAAATAAGAGGAGGATAATTTTATGAATAATTTAATCGAGGCAGCCATAAAATGTCTGCCACAATATAAGAGGCTGTCCCCTGCCGTGGCCAAGTTTTTCATGGATTACTTTGAACTCTGGAACCAGCCAGGGGGCTGCCATGAGCCTAACCAATACTTTGCAGAACGTGAAGGAGTCGGTATCAAAACAATCGAGGCAAGATTTAAAAAGCTTCGAGATTTAAAGGTTCTGAAAACAACAGTAAATAAGTTTAGAGATACCTACTATACAAACCAATCAGGATTTATTACAACCAGAAAAAACGAGTTAGATCCTGTTTTTAAGGCACAGCTAGAGGATGTCTTAAAAAAGATAAAAGAAGAGCTGGCCCGCAGGCGCACAATGTCTGTGAGCTTTAAGAGGGTGTAGCTGCTATGATGGTAGATTTAGAGCCGCTAATATTAGCTTCTGGGCCATCGATTTGGGTTGAGAAGGCAAGAAGCTATGCTCAAAGATTAGTAAAGCCTTTGAAATGGTTCTGGAAAAAGCATGTTTTATTTTGGGAAAAATTAAAATTAAAATTTACGACCGCTTTTCATATATGGTATTATGAGTTTTACCAGAAGCAATATAAAGTATTTAGAGGCAAATTAAAAAAGACATTTTGGGTAATAGTTATTATAAGCTTGATCATTAGTATTTGTTTTGGCCTTACGAATATAATCTCCAAAGCTGCTGGGGTAGGACCAGTGCTACAGAACTTACCCATATATGCATTTTCCTTTACTGGTTCAGCTTGTGCATTAGAGCTACTAATTTATTGGGCCTTTGTCATTTTTATGAAGAAGTATCATTTCTTAATAGGAGAAGAATCTATAAGGGCTTTGGAAAGAGAATTTACAAAGCAATATGTAATCCAATATGCACCTGATATAGCTAAATTTTGGACACATACAGGAGGCGGAAAGGATGAAGGTATTGCAGGATTTTCAACCATGAAGATTGAAGGCTTTAGGGAAGAAATTATCAAACGTAAAGAAGAAATAAGAAAAATCTGTTATATCTTCGATTTTGATACACTTGAAAGAGTCATCCCTTATGTAACAGATTGGTTTGCTTCCTCAAATGAAAAGATAACAAAGACTAATTTTTTTACTCTTTGTAAAAACAATCGTTTTTTTATTAAAAGAATCTATAAGAACAAAATTAATATCAATGTATTTTGTGAGGATGCTAAACGTCTTAAAGATAATAAGCTATATACAGCAAAATATGTCTATGATCGTGGAGGCATTAATAAGGAGCATTTCTTAAATATGCTATATGATTATGTGATGCTACGTGTTAGAGAATATGAGAATCGTTTTATTTTTTCTAATCAGCCTTTCTTTGAGGATTTAGAGACAGGAAGAACAGCAGCTATCTTCAGCTTAAATTATTTAATCACAAGAAAACAAAAGGCTAGAAAATTTAAAGAAAAAAATGAGCTTGGCCAGATGGTAGATGTTGACTACGTAGAAAAGATCCAATTTCCATTTAAGGATTATTTAGGATTTATAGAAACTGAGGTTGGAACCTGGTATATTAATCTGGATAAAAAAATTACAAATATGTTAGCTGAGCTAGGTATTCGAGATTTCAAAGCTTTTAATAGACATATTCTACAGCATTTCTTCTGGTATCAAGCAGACCAAGCCCCAGAACGTGTTAGCAAGATCTTTAGAGAACTTGATCACTCTTTCATTCATCCAGATACAAGAGTTGTATATTTGGGTGGAGAAGCTGCAAATTTCTTTATTAAAAGAAAGCTTGAGGCTTTAGAAAAGAAGCTTGCTAAAATGGCAGATAAATATGAAAGAAGTAAAAACAAAAACACAAGAAGAGACGAAAAAATAAAACGATTAAATCGTTACTGGGTCGCTTCTTCTAAAGCCAAATACAAAAATCGAATGGACAATCTAAGAGAGGGTAGAAAGATATATAATTTTGAATTTTTTGCCAAAAATGTAGAAGAAAAAATTTTTGATTTAATGCAAGAGATGGCTCTTAATATTTATGATCATAGCTACATTGAAAAGATTCTTACGATAGGGAAGACTCCAGCAACCAATTCAGGCAATCCAGTATACACGCCAAAGGAAATTTTAGCTAATCCAGATATTACTAAAAGTACATATTCTGTTAAGACCACATTTAAGCTTTCAGATTGTTGGAGATATAATACACATTATATGGCTAGAATCAAAAAGAATCGAGCTGAACAATCTGAGTTGAATTTAGTGGATACAAAGACATGGACACCAGATCTTGAACTTCATGATGAAAATATTAAAGATATGGCCTATGTGCAAGGAGCGGATATCATGGGCCTAATTGTAGATGAAGTTGTTAAAACTCGATACAAAAGGCTAGAAATTTAAAAATTTTTAAAAAAAGTAGTAGGGATAGTGGGTTGACAAGATTTTCAAATTCATATATAGTGATGTTGGATTCATAAAAAACTATGTGTAAGGCACACTAGATTCTTAAGCACAATAAGAATTTTTTAGTGTGCCTTTTTGTTTTGATTTAAATGCTTTTTCCAGTTGACTGGAAAAGTGGAAAGGAGAAGTTATAATATGAAAAAAGCATTTAATTTTAAAATAATTGCCTTTCTGGGGCTATTATTTTCACTATTTCTTTGTGTTGGGCCAACAGCTCAGGCAGAGATTGCAACAACCAAGCCTACATGGGATCCATCAATATATAATACAGAATGGATTCAAGCTAATGTAAAATACTGGGTTTATAAATTTGGAGTTAGTTGGTATAATCCTTTTTCTTGGAATTATGCTTGGGATGATAGAACGGTATCATATATTCGAATTACAGATCAAAAAGGAAACTTTATAAATGATGTAACTAGATTAGAGGCTAGCTATATTATAGGTGGCAAGCAATACTGGGTCAATGAAGAATTAGATGATCAATATTTAAATAAGTCTGGGTTTATACATGAAGATGAAAGAGGTCATTTTACTTCATATGATTATTATTGGGGAAAAATTGACTATTCTACAACGATTTTTAAACATGATCGTCTAAAAAAAGAATTTAAGGACTATGAATTGTGTAATTATATTTGGGACTGGAGCTATGATGTCTATGATATTGTTTATCTTTATATTTGGTATTTAGATCCAGAAACAGGTAAAGAGGTGGCAGGATCCTTTATGCCAGACGGCGCTCATCCACTGTATGATGAAAATGGAGTCTTAAAGGGAATTTATGATGTTGATGGAAATCCTTTAGATGATTATTCTCTTGGTGCAGATGGAATTATTGAGGATGAGACAGGAAAGGATATTATAACTTCAGACGATCAAAAAGTGGAAGAGATAAGAAAAGAATCAACGATTTTTAAATATATTAATATTTTTCAAAAAGCTTCTGAAGGTATAAGCGATGGTTTAAGGCTTGCTTGTTATGTTATTTTCTATATTGTTGTAGCAATTATATGTGTTCTAATTATTTTTGGATTATATAAAGGCGGAAAGAAGCTTGTGAAGTGGGTGAGAAAATGAAAAAAATAGCTAAGATATTATTTTTAATTATTGTATTATTAGTTGCCTTAGTAGGTGTAGCTTATGCAGTAGCGCCTAAAGAAGAAAAAGATAATATTACGAATATCTTCAAGAAACCAATTGATTTTATAAAAGATTTGTTTTCAAAGGTAGAGGGCTTTATAGACCTATCAAAACTAACTTCAGATGAGCTTTTCAACCAGGATTCTAAAACAGTATTAAGTATTAATCAAACAGCCTTTAACAGCTATTTTACAGATAAGACCTTATCTAGCTCTAAAGAGGTAACAAAGCTTTATCAGGATGCCTATAGATCTCTTAGAATCTTTGAAACGAATGCTGTAGAGGAAAAGTTAAACCTTTATATTAATGTAGAAAACGAACTTAAGAAATCTATGTATATTTATGTAACCTTCACTTTTGAAAAAGAAAGCTATTCTGAATATGATCCTGACTTTATCCCTAAAGCTAAAATTAAGGAAATCGAATTGAAATGGTATAACGGTGATTTGATTGGTAAGTATTCTGAAGGTATTACTACCTATGGTAAAGCTTCTCAGAAGCTATTAGGGTCTACTTTTCAGGTAACAAATAAAAGTAAAGCCACAACCAAGCTCCAACAGGGTGGAGAAGCCAAGCCATGGAAGGATTATGATTTGGAATATATTTATCATATGGGAAATGAGAAGGTAGATGATATTGTTACTACAGACAGTGATAACAAACTAACTGGAATATCTGTAGCTAAATATACAGCTAGTGATATTCAAAAAATTTGCGATTCATTATTAACAGATCTGTTTCAAATTGATGAAATCAAGGATGAAACTACAGCTCCAGTTGGTGAAGTAAAGCTTATCTCTTTAGAAGGATTAAAAGCTATCGCAAACTGCACATATGAATATGATAAAGAAATCTATGGGAATCATCCCTTAACAGATATCTGGGATAGAAACTATAGAGACTATGTAAATAGTTATCATGAGGATCCTTTAGATATGTTACTCTTCGCAGTTGATTTTTTAAACGAAAAGACACTAGATAAAAAGACATTCTACCTTAACGTTTGGGCAGATCCATTAAGAGATTCTAGTGGTAATTTAATAGGGGATTCAAATGGATTAGCTGAGGTTTACGAATATAGAAATAATGTATTTCATCTTGTTGGAATCTATAATTCAAAATACTCCTGGGCAAGTAGCAAGGAATATGATTTGACAGATTATAGGGAATGGAGCTTAGAACAGACATTTATGTTTTCAAATTATAAGCTAAATTTAAATACAGAAAATTTGCTATCCTCTACAGCAATCTTTACAAACTTAATGAGCATAAATGAAACTGATTTTCCATCAGAGATTATGAAAAATATATTTAAAACAAAAGAAAGGAATTGAAAAAAATGAAACTAATTAAAAAGTTATGGCTATTCTTATTTGTAATTACAGGATTAATAGGATTAGCTTCATGTAATACCCTCAAAGAGTCAAATATTGAAGCTAATAAAATGAAAATGTCTTCTGTTAACTCTACAGTATCTACAGACGGCATAAATAAATGTTGGCTGGATATGATGGATTCTAATATTAATTTAAAATGGTTACATACTAAAGCTTTTGATATTGATCGTTTAAATTTACTATTAAATAATGAATTGAAAACCTATGCTTTAAGCAAGACAGATAAACAAAGCTTTGTGATAAAAGCAGATGGAGAATTTGTTACAGAGGATCCTAATGGCTATCAATCCTGGTTTATGTTTAATTTTACTATTCGCTTCACAAATGGAATTTTAGCTGTATATGGTATTGATTTAAATTATGGTGTAGACTATCCTACAATTTTTGAATCCGATATTCAAAATGGGAAGATTATTGCTTCAAATGGTTCTTTAGATAATATTGAGGATTTAGCAATTGAACAATCCCAAGAAAATAATGAAAGTTTTTCAAAATTATCCGCTATGTGGTTTGATGAAGGAATGTTTCTGAATCATATCAAAATTGACCAAGACGAAATCTACAATAATATTTCCTATGATAAGGAGTTAGATTACTTATTTTTAAAAATCCTATCCTGCACCTGTATATTATCGTCTTCTTCAGATACACCATATTTAGATAATACAGCTCCTAGTATTGTTGGAGAAAATATCTATATTAATGTAGATAATCCTTTGACATTTGGACAAATCAAAAGTAGATTTACTGCAACAGATGAAACCGATGGAGATATTACTTCTAGATTAACATTTACAGATAACACCTACATTTTAACTAATGGAAAGATAGCTTGTGGAACGTATTCCTTTAAAGTGAGTGTATCAGATAATGCTGGCAATACTACTACTAAAATGTACTATGCCCATGTGGTGGATTATACAGATCCAACAATTACAGGAAAAACAATTAATGTAAGCTATAAGAAGCTATTAACTGAAGCTGAAAAGAAAGCATTGTTTACGTATTCAGATAATTATACACCAAAGGATCAATTAATTTTTAGGTGGGTGGAAGATAAATATACGTCTTCATATCAGGAATTAGGAGAGCATACTTTAACAGCAAAGGTTCTAGACCAACAGGGGAATGAAGCCACAGCAACCTCTATCATTAATGTAATTGATGATGTGGCCCCATTCCTTGTTGTTCCTGAGAATCTAAAAATCACTACACTGGATGATTTTACCTTAGATTCCTTTAGACCATACGTAACAGTAACAGACGAAAAGGAAGGCAATATCACTATCTTTGAATTGATAGATTTAGACGATTATTTAAATCATAAAAAAGTAACTGGCACATATCGAATTAAAGTGGTAGCTTCTGATTCTGCTGGGAATAGCATTGAAAAGATTTTCCCATTCCTAAATGAGGATAAGGACATGCCTTCGATTAAGATTGATCCAGACTATATTATGATTGTGAATCAAGGAGATAAAATCACAAAGGAACAGGTGATTAATTACTTTATAAGAACTGGACAATTAACTTTAGAAGAGGCTGAAGCAGTTGAGGTAGCTTCAGCATATTTCGAACAGCTTGATGCAGCAACAGGATTTTATTCCTTAAGATTAATGACTGAAGGTAAAGTGATTGAAAGCAAGATTGAGGTTATTGGAGATAATCCTACAGAAGAACCAACAGATCCAAAGGATCCTATTAATCCACCTAAAAATAATTTCTTATCTACAGCTGGCTATGCTGAAAACTTTTTTAAACCTGCCTCCTGGAGTATTTATCACTATTTAACTTTACTTGGTATTGTATTAATAATAGGACTTGGAATTTTTGTTTGGGTTAAGAAGAAAGACTAAAAAAATGATAGGGAGGACAAACTCCTCCCTATCATTTTCCAGTTGACTGGAAAATGATAAAGTTTCTGTTTGAAAAAAACTTGTATTTTTTCGAAAGCAATAGTATAATTTCTTTGCAGAGGATAGATAAAATTTAGTGGTTGCTCTTTGGTGCTGGAGGTGATGCAAATCATTTACACACTGAAGAAAGGTTTAAAAAATGGAATGGTAGTGTTATCTATAATCTTGCAATCTATAGCTTTAATAGTTGCAGTTGTAAGATTGATTTTATACATCCATAACAAAAAAAATAACCACTAAACTTTGACCAGTCGTGGTTATTTTTAACTAATAATTAAATTTAACACCAGAGGGCAATTAATATTTATCCTCTGTGTTTTTATTATATGCGATATTTTATTTAAAATCAAGTTTTATTTGATAAGTGCAAAAAAAATTAAAAGATTTACTAGTCTAAAAAGGTATTTATTTCTTGTTTTATGTCGAGAAAAGATGTATAATTAAAAAACAAAAGAAAACAATTAAACAAATCAGTAAAGGAGATAAAATGGGAAAAGGAGATATTGATCAGCTTAAGAAAGAATTAACTGATATTATGAATCTAAAAATTGATACAGAAAATATTAATTACATTCCGAAAGAACAAGAGATTTCCAAAAAGAAAAAAGCAAAAAATTTACAATGTAGCGTAATGTTTGTGGATATGCGTAATTCTACAAAGATGCAAGATGAAAATGGCAGCAAAAATATGATAAAAATATATAAGATGTTTGCAAAATTGGTGACGAAAGCAGTAGAAGAAAACTGCGGTAAGGTTATGCAAATTGTGGGAGATGGACTGCTTTGTTTATTCATAAACAAAAATAAAACAAATAGCGGTCAACATGCTATCAATGCTGTTCGGATTATTAATACATATGTAAAAGAAGCTTATAATCCAATTGTAAAACCTGATTGGAAAATTGCTTGTGGAATGGGGATATGTAGCGGACATATATTAATTACTCGTATTGGTACACGTGGTAAAAACAAATGTTGCCAGTTAGCATTTCCAAGTTCAATTACGAACTACGCAAGTAAGTGTTGTGATAACGCGGGAGACAATGAGGTTATATTTGATGAAAAAACTTATGAGCAACTTGATTTACACGATAAAAACCTTTCCATAGATGCTAGTATTGGATATGATGGTAAATTTTATAGGATGTAGGATATAATATGGAAAATTCAAGTAAAACATATTCAAAAGAAGAAGCATTTAAGGTGCTTGAATTAGTTAAAGAGTCTATAAAGCACACAGATAATAAATCTGCAATTTTAATGGGTTTAATAACTTTGTTAATAGGTTTAACCACAAGAATTTTTGAGGTGGTACATATTATATCAGTTTGGAATAATAATGTTTTATGTGCCTTTTTACTGCTATTGTTTATTTTATATTGCATTGCAGTATTCCTATCAATAATATTTGCTAGTTTGGTTTTTGTTTCTCGATATAAAGCCGAAAAATACATAAAGCAAAAAAAATTAAAAGGCAACTCTTTGTTGTTTTTTGGTGATATAGATGCAATGGGATATGAAGAATTTAAAAGAAAATCTAGTTCTTTAACTGATGAAGATTTTATTAATGATATTAATGAACAAATTATTATTAATTCAGCAATTTCAAAAAAGAAAGCATTCTATTTTAATTTTGCCTTATTATTTTCATTTATATTATTAGTCTTAACTTTTCTTTTGCTTGTTTTAATTTCAGTGTAATTAGTATTGTGTGCAGTTAGATTATCAAGATTGTGACTTTTTTAAAAAACAATCATATCACAAAAATTATTGTTTTTTAATAATGAGAAAATAGCAGGATGTCAATTCTGCTATTTTTGTTTTTACTAAGTACAATTGTAGTTTCAAAATATCTATATTTTATACAAGAGTTTTTCAAAAAATTTTCCACTAGTGTTTCAATAGTTTGTGAAGCACAAGAAAATAACTTAAGTTAATGAATTAAAATAAATTATATAGTCATTATTATTTGAATATTTTAAAGTTTATGATAAAATTTTATATGAAGGATGTGATTCTGTATGAAAAGAGAAGAAAAATTAAAAAGTTTGATTATTAATACTTTTACTTTCCAATCTGAAAATGTAACAGATGAACATCTAGAAAATAGAGTTAGATACATGCCTAAAAAGCTTTATAAGTATAAAAAAATAGATAAATTTTGCTTTGATCAAATTGAAAAACAATATGCTTGGTTTTCTAAATTCTCTGAGGTGGATGACCAACTAGAATATACGATAAATTATGATTCAAAAACATTTCAAAAAGAACTAGGTGAGGCTTTAGATGAGAATATAGAATATCTACTACAAGAACGTATGGAGAAAAACTATAATATTAAGATGGATGTAAACATTATTAGAAAAATCAAAAATGAATATATGAGAACATCCGAAGAAAATATTGATTTGAAAATTAAATTATGTGAACAAGATCAAGAGTCCAAAGGAAAAACAGATTTGGTAAATATAGTATTTTTAGAACTGTATTATTTTTTTCTTCGAAGAAGGGACTATATTATTTTATTAGAAAACATTTTAATAAAAGAATTAAAAGACAAAAGAGAGAAAAGTAAAGTATTTTGCCTCAGTGCAGATTATAATAATGATGCAATGTGGTCTCTATATGCGGCAGAACATGAGGGCTTTTGCATAGAATATAGTATTAAAAATGTTTTTGAACATAATTTTAATGACTCTTACATTTTTAATTATCTATGGCCAGTAATTTATAAAAAAAATAAACATTTTAATATGTTTGAATTTTTAAGACCAACAATACAGAATATATTTAAAAATTCAACAACAGAAGTGCTCAACAAGAATCAACAAATATTACTTAATCAAAATTTATTTACAAAATCATATAGTTGGCGATGGCAGAATGAATGGAGATTTTTTTTAAATGAAGTTGATAATAAAGTTGATTTTCCATTTATAAGTGCTATCTATATAGGCAATAAAATGTCTGAAGATAATAAAAAAAGAATATTAGATATATCAAAAAAAAATAAGTATAATGTTTATCAACAAAAAATCAACAGAATTGGTTCTGATTATGAATATGAGCTAATTTATGAACCTTAAAAAAGGGATGGAAGATGCCGTCCCTTTTTAATTTCTAAATATTATTGAATAATATATTTTGTTTGCTATAATACATTGGTAAATTTCTGCCCTTCATTCTTGGAGGTTTTATTGTGGGAAGACAGAAAACAAAATATACTAAAACAGATGCTTGCATTTATATTTTATATTGTATTTTAAATAATGAATTTAATACTTTGGAGAGTTTGACAGAACGGCTTGATGTTAGTGTTCGACAACTCAAAAGATATATCTCAGAAATAAATTTAACTATGGATGATTTTAATTTACAGGTTGAAGTCATTTATAATAAAAATATTGAAAGGTTTATAATTAAGTAAAAATTAATGTTAGGGCAGGAATTTATGGCTTTTCTTGCCTCAATTTAATTTTTTATAAAAAATAATAAATATTTTTAAAAACCTATAATAGGTATTTTTAAAGGTATAATATAATTACTAAATTGAATATATCTAAGTTTTTTGATAAGAAACTTTGACTCCCTCACTCACAAGTTCGAATCTTGTTAGCCCTGCCATTAAAAACATATAGGTTTGATACAAAGAAATTGGGTTGATTTTCAAGTGTCAAGCCTTTTTTCATTTCGATTTTAGTGGTTTTGAAACCTTTTATAACAAAATTTGATGTTTTAAGTTCAAAATGAGAAGTGATTTGTTACAATAGAGTATTTCTAAAACCATTTTAGATTAAGTTTACACGATTAAAATCAACAGTCGGGCGAAGAAAGCTCCTACTGTTAATCGAAAGGTCTAGGAGTGGAATGAAGAATTATGGAATGTCCTATTAGAAAGTGTAATAGTTCAAAGAAATAAATATTTTAAATACAACTGAAAAATAGTGGTTGGATTTTTGTGTTATAGAATGAAGTTTTTGAAGAAAATAGTGTATAATTGTTATGGGATTTTATAGTAATAAAACTTGTATAAAATATCAAAAACAAAAAATTTTGGAAGTAAATACGTTTGTTTTTTGACATAATGAAGGAAAGACAAACAATAATTTATAGATCTAACTTAAGATGATTTGCTAAGCACACGAGGAGACCTATTATGATAGAATTCAAAAAAACAATTGAATTTCCTAAAAGAACTTTTTATAAGCAATTAGTGGACGCCTATTCGTTCAATAATAATTGTAAAAAGACTTGGAATGATATGTGGAAAGAATATGATGAATTCTTTTATTCAAATTTAGAAATAGCTGAAAAATGTTCATTCATTACAGTATTAGATGGAATACCAATTGGGCATATATCTTGGGGTCCAAGAAATAGACCAGATTATGTAGAAATAGGCCATAATTGTATATTAACTAAATATAAAGGTAATGGATATGGTAAATTACAATTGCAAGAATCAATAAGAAGAATAAAAGAATATGATGATTTAAAAAAGATAATTGTAACAACTAATGAAATTACATTTTCAGCACAAAAGAATTATGAAAGTGTTGGATTTATAAAAGTTAAAAAAAGAGTTAATAATGAAACTCCTTTTTTAGGTGATTATATTGATTATGAAATTATATTAAAAGATTAACAGATTCCAATTTATAGTGCACTGCCTAAAATAGGGGGTATGCAAATTGTATCACAATAGGATATCTTTGCCACTTAAAAAAATTGAGAAGGAATTTCAAATATGAAGTGATAAGATGTTTGTAGACATAATAGACATCTTTTTTCATTTTAAATTGTATTTGATTATTTTTAATAGTATAAGGTTTATGTTTTTTATAAGACATAAATATTAGATACTATAAAATGATAGTGCGATGGTGTTATGTCTTTATGTATTTTTGTTCTTTATTAAATTTCAAATAGGTAAAATTAATTTTCACGAAATAAAGTATAGATTATAAAAACTTAGCTATAGAAAAAAAGAATGAAATCATATATAATTGTAATGTGTTTGTGAGGTGAAAACAATGGTGGAAAACATTTGTGCAAAGGCCACACCCTATGGAGCCTCTGCAATAGCAATCATACGCTGTAGTGGACCAGATGCTATAATACTTGTAAATAAAATATTTAAGGGTTGTGATTTAAGCAAAGTATCGTCTCACACAATGCATTATGGTAGAATTGTCGATGGAAAAGAAATAATCGATGAGGTTTTGTGTAATGTTTTTATTGCTCCTACATCTTATGATGGTGAAAATATGGTTGAAATTAATTGTCATGGAGGTGTGCTTGTTACTGGAAAAATTCTACAGCTTTTATTAAAAATTGGCTTTAGAATGGCAGAACCAGGAGAATTTTCCAAAAGAGCTTTTTTAAATCACAAATTAGATTTAACTCAGGCTGAGGCTATTATGGATGTTATACATGCTGAAAATACGATAGCCTTAAGGGCTGGGCAAAATGCATTACGTCAGTCTACTACTAAATTAATTACATCATTTCGTGAGAAGCTTTTAGATGTTCTTGCCAAAATAGAAGTGAATATTGATTATCCAGAATATGAGGATAGTATTGAGATTACAAGAGAATATTTGTTGCCTGTACTTGAGGTTGTACAAAAGGATATGAAAAAAATTTTGCAAAATTCTAAAATTTCTAATTTGGCGATTCATGGAATCCATACAGTAATAATTGGTAAACCTAATGTTGGAAAATCTAGTTTACTCAATATGCTTTTAGATGAGGATAAAGCCATTGTAACAGATGTTCCAGGAACAACTCGAGATATTATAGAGGGCTCATTTACAATAGGTGATTTAACTTTGCATCTAATGGATACTGCGGGTATTCATCAAAGCTTAGATATTGTAGAAAAGATAGGTATTGAAAGAAGCACAAAGGCTATGGAGTCTGCCGACTTGGTACTTGTGGTAGTAGATGCTTCTAAGCCTTTAGAACAAGAAGATTACGATATTTTAGAAAGTGCTAAAAATAAACCAACGATTCTTATTGGAAATAAACAGGATCAAGGTATTACTATAAGTAGAGAAGATGATTTAGTTCTTATGTCTGCTAAGCACCATCAGGGTTTAGAAGCTTTGATTGCTGCAATCAAAAAGGTGACCCAGATTCAACAGTTTAATGTTGATGAGGATAAGTTTTTGGCTAATCAACGTCAAATCCATTTCATGCAGCAGGCTGCAGATGCCATAGATCAGGCCCAGCAGGCATGTTTTCTGGGAATGGATATAGATTTGGTTGAAATAGATATAAAGCGTGCATTTGATGCTTTGGGGGCAATTACGGGAGATGCTTCTCCAGAAGAATTGATTACGGCTTTGTTTACAAAATTTTGTTTAGGAAAGTAGGTAACTATATGAGTACATTAGTAATTGTGGGATCTCAATGGGGAGATGAAGGAAAGGGAAAGGTTACAGATTATTTGGCTCAACAGGCTGACGTGGTTGTTCGTAGTCAGGGAGGGAACAATGCAGGTCATACTATTTATTTTGACGGCCAAAAATATGCTCTTAGAAGTATACCTTCTGGAATCTTCAATCCAAACATCAAGAATGTTATGGCAAATGGGATGGTAATTGATCCTAAGCAAATGCTAGAAGAGCTTCATGGACTAATGGAGCGAGGGATAAAAGATTACCAGCTTTTCATATCTAACCGTGCACATATTGTTTTGCCTTATCATAAGGAATTAGATGGTGCTTATGAATCTTTAAAGAAGGATAATAAAATAGGCACAACAAAAAGAGGAATAGGACCTGCTTATGCAGATAAAGCGAATCGGATTGGTATTCGTATGGGAGAATTTATACATCCTGAAATTTTTAAGTTGAAATTAAAGAATGCTTTAGAGCTTAAAAATATGGAATTAAAAATGCTTGGCTTAGAGGAGCTCGAGTTTGAAACGATATATAAGGAATATAGTAGCTATGCTCTAGAGCTTAAGAAATATGTTTGTGATACCTCTTTACTATTAGAAGAAGAGCTTGAAAAAAATTCAAAGATATTATTTGAGGGTGCGCAGGGAGTTATGCTCTGTTTAGATCATGGTACATACCCTTATGTAACCTCCTCCTCACCTACAGGAGCTTCTGTGCCTTTGAATTGTGGAGTGGCTCCTAGACATATTACAGATGTTCTTGGAATTTGCAAGGCTTATACTACGCGAGTAGGAGAGGGCCCATTTCCAACTGAATTGAGTGGAGATCTGGCCCACTATATTCGTGAAAAGGGACACGAATATGGAACTGTAACACAACGTCCACGACGTGTTGGCTATTTAGATTGTGTAGCATTAAATTATGCAAGAAGAGTATCAGGAATTAATCATTTGGCGTTGATGCTATTTGATGTTTTAAGTGGTATAGATAGTATTAAGATTTGTTATGCTTATGAACTTGATGGTAAGAAGATTCAAACAATTCCTGCCACAAATCAAGAATATTCTGAGGTTGTTCCACTATATATAGAAATGCCAGGGTGGACAGAGGACATTTCTAATGTGACTTCCTTTGAGGAATTACCACTAAACGCTCAAAATTACATTAGAAAAATAGAAGAGCTAACAAAAACTAAGGTATCGCTTTTCTCTGTAGGACCAGATAGAAAACAGACCATTCAAATGGAAGAATTATTTTAATGAAAGAGAAGCTATTGATTTCAGCGTGTCTTTGTGGAAAAAACACGAAATATAATGGGAAAAATAATCTATTATTAAAGCTTTCAGATTTAGAAAAAAGCTTTGATTTACATTTGATTTGTCCTGAGGTTATGGGAGGCTTACCTATTCCAAGAGACCCAAGCGAAATAAAAGGGGATTTTGTATTTTCTTCTCAAGGAAAAGACGTTACGAAAGAATATCAACTTGGTGCTCAAAGGGCTTTAAGGATAGCCTTAAAAAATGATATTAGAATAGCTTTACTAAAGGAATCCTCTCCCTCTTGTGGTTCCTTTCAAGTATATAATGGTGAATTTACACATGAAAAGATTCCCGGGGAGGGCATGACAACTAAGCTACTTAGAAAGCATAATATTTTAGTTTTTAATGAAAATCAAATCACTGACTTACTTAATTTTATAAAATAATCTTTTCAAATGAATTAAAATGTGGTATAGTAATTATGGCTTTAAGTTCTATAAAAAGAGCTCTACTTCTTATAGAATGGCTTGCAAATTGAATAGTCGTAGAGTGAGTTTCTTAATAATGAGATAGCGTGATGATAATTTAAAGGCTTTTTGCCTTGAAAACAATCACGTTTTTTTATTTTTAGGGTAAATAAAAAAGGAAAGAGGAATAAAAAATGAAAAACGTGGAAAATATTAGGGTCGATGAAAATTTTAAAATTGAATTATCTGAAAGAATGAAGAAGCATCTAAACATCAACACAAGAGATGAACTAAAGGTATTATATACTGACGAGGCCTTAATTATTATGAAATCAGAGGTCTTTGGCGAAAAAATTTTAAAAAATTAGCACTCTTGTGTTGACAATGCCAAAAAATGTGGTATACTATAATTGTATTGGCAATATTATATATAGAGTGCCAAAAAAATAGAAAGGGTGATTGTGATGTTTATTTTTGATAATGTGTTTGATGAATTAAATAATTTCTTTTATGGGCAAGGAGGATATAAGAGCTTTCCAGTAGATATGGTAGAACTACCAAATGGTTTTCAGATTATAGCTGAAATGCCAGGTGTAGAAAAAGAAAATATCCATATGAATTATGAGGATGGTATTCTTACCATAGAGGCAGATAGGAAAAAGGATGATAAAGCTAAATATTTAATTAGTGAACGTGATGTTACACATTTAAAAAGAAGTATAAACTTTGGAGATGTAAAAGAGGAATCCATTACTGCTAAGCTTGACAATGGACTTTTAATAATAACTTTACTTACAAAGGTCCCAGAAGAAAAGCCTAAGAGAACTATTGTAATTGAATAATAATTTAAAAGTAGCATAAACTAAGAATGGAGTTGAGATTATGTATTTTATTAAGAAAAATAATGAAGAAAAGAAAAACAATTTAGTAGATGATTTTCAAAATTTCTTTATGGACTCATTTTTTTCCAACAAGGCTTTAAAAACAGATATAATAGAAACAGAGAATTCTTATGTGTTAAAGGTTGATCTTCCAGGTGTAGATAAAAAGGCTGTTACGCTTGATTTTAATAATCAATATCTTACGCTATCTGTTAATCAAGAAGAGGATAAGGAAGAAAAGGAACAACACTTTATTCGTAAAGAGCGTAGCCGTTTCTCCTATTCTAGAAGCTATTATTTAGATAAGGCAGATGAAACTAAAATTAAAGCTAAGCTTGATAATGGTATTCTAACTATTACTATAGGAAAATCAGAAGAGGAAATCAAGAAGTCAATTACTATTGATTAAAAAAATAAAGGTATACCGATTTAAATAGTACCCCAAGTCAAGGACACAAATAAAAAAGGTGTATTATTTAATTGGAATGTACAATCCCCTAGGGGATTCGCGATTAAAATTTAATCATAATGAAGCTGACTGTACTACTGTACTCTCAGCTTTTATTCTTTTGTTTTGTAATGGTTTGCCTCCTTCAAGTAAGTATATCCTATATTCAACAGGTGTCATTTTATTTAAACTCCACTG